>UMAK01069345.1_pt1 | contig 22072 bp, 18 predicted proteins | sample 1963681 | NCBI WGS metagenome assembly UMAK01 (sample SAMEA4835913, study PRJEB28245) | human gut metagenome | biome: gut microbiome; material: fecal sample | place: Denmark | collected 2008 | reverse complement strand
CAGTTCATGATCGAGCGCCTGCTTGCAAGTAGTGCGGCAGAGGAAGTCGAGGAGGACGAGGACGCGGACGAAGTCGGCGATGAGATGAAGCTCACAAGTCTGCAGAGCATTTCTGATTTCATGATGTGTGCAGGTAAGACGATGCCGGACAATATCCGTCTGTGGGCACGGCGGAATCTTGCAGTTGCTCGTTCGAGTGAGGTGTCACAGGAGGAACGCAGACATGCACAGCGTGCACTTTCCATCATGTTGAACGTACAGTGGAAGAGCAATTACTTCGAGGCAATCGATCCGGTATGGGCGAGAAAAATCTTAGATGAAGAGCTGTATGGACTAGAACGTGTAAAACAGAGAATCATGGAGACGATCATCCAGATCAACCGGACACATACATTACCGGCGTATGGACTTCTTCTGGTAGGACCGGCAGGAACCGGAAAATCTCAGATTGCATATGCGGTAGCAAGGATTCTGAAACTGCCTTGGACAACTCTCGATATGAGTTCCATTAAGGATCCGGAGCAGCTTACTGGAAGTTCCAGAATCTATGCGAATGCCAAGCCGGGAATTATCATGGAAGCGTTCTCGAATGCAGGCGAATCGAATCTGGTATTTATCATCAACGAGCTGGATAAGGCGGCATCCGGCAAGGGAAACGGAAATCCGGCGGATGTGCTGCTGACACTTCTGGATAACCTTGGATTTACAGATAATTATATGGAATGTATGGTGCCAACGACAGGAGTTTACCCGATTGCAACGGCAAACAACAAGGAAGATATCAGTGCACCGATCATGTCGAGATTCGCGTTGATTGATATTCCGGATTATACATTTGAAGAAAAGAAGATTATATTCACGAAGTTCGCAATGCCGAAGGTACTGAAGCGCATCGGGCTTCGGGAAGAGGAGTGTGTTGTGACAGATGCGGGCTTAGATGCGGTGATCCATCAGTTTGAGAATACGACGGGAATTCGTGATATCGAGCAGGCGGCGGAACATCTGGCAGCAAATGCCTTGTATCAGATCGAGGTAGAGCATGCAGGACATGTGGTATTTGATGCTGCACAGGTAGAGACGTTGTTTGCATAATGGGATAGAGGAAAACAGGGAGTTTAATAAAAAATGTGTGAAAAGTTGGAGTTCAATGAGAAGTACAAAGCATTTACAGAAGTCTTGCACCGGGAGGTTCAGACCTTCGAACAGTGTGAGGAAGATGTGGTGCAGGCACTTGCGATTGTTGCAGACGATCTGAAGCTTGGCAAAGTGAAATATGAGCTGGATGCTCCGGTATCTAAGATCCGTCCGCACGGGGAGCATCGGGTTGGAAAATTATTTGATAATCAGAAGGGGGCATATGGAAAAGCAAAGCATCAGGTATTTGTACTGCCGGATGGCGGAACAATGACGTTTTCCGTTTATCCGTGTGAGGATGTGGACTACTCAAAGGAAGAACAGGATACGCAGCAGATTTTGCTGAAGGAGATATATATTCAGTTTAGCCGTGTTATGATGCAGGGATTACTGCGCGGCGTATTGCTGACGGATATGGCAACCGGTGTTGCGAATCCGGAGGCGTTTATGCAGTTTATTGGCAAACAGTTAGCGACCGGACAGATTCATACATACACGGTATTTTTCTTCAATGTGCATAATTTCAAATATGTGAATAAGATTTTCCCTTATGAAGAGGGGGACGTTATATTACGCAATTACGCCGGAATGGTAGATAAGATGTTGCTGGATGATGAGATTGTCGCGCGTCTGGGTGGCGATAATTTTGTCGCGTTGGTGAAGAATGAACGGAGTGAAATTATTTTATCGAAGCTCCAGAATCTCCGGCTGTATCATCGAACCGAAATCAAGGAAAAAGAGTTTGTATTCGGGGCGACGATCGGTGTCGGTAAGCTGGATGATATCCGGGCACCGCGAGATGTTATGGCACGCGCAAGTATTGCATATCAGGCTGCCAGACAGAAGGGCAGCGGAACGGTTGCATTTTATTCGACAGAGATCCAGAATAAAATAATGGAGGCACAGGGAATCATTGCAAGCTTTCTTCCTGCGCTCGAGGCACATGAATTTGTGGTCTATTATCAGCCGAAGGTCGATGCCAATACGAACAAAATCTGTGGTGCAGAGGCGTTGGTACGTTGGATGCATGAGGGCAGACTGATTCCACCGATGCAATTTATTCCACAGCTTGAACGGGAAGGAAGCGTGTGCAGGCTTGATTATTATGTATTGGAAGAAACATGTCGGTTTATCCGCAAGCGGCTGGATGAAGGAAAGACGGTTCCGTGTATCTCTGTGAATTTCTCCAGAAGACATCTGGAGGAAGATTATCTGGTGAAAAAGATCGTCAATGTGATTGACAAGTACGGTATCGATCATGGTTATATCGAGATTGAGCTGACAGAGAGTGAGGATTTTCAGAACTATGAGATTATGTCGGAGATTGTCGATGGACTTCGCAGCGAAGGTATCGCAACTTCGATTGATGATTTTGGAACCGGTTATTCATCCTTGAACATGATCAAGAAGGTAGATCTGAATGTGATTAAGATTGATAAGTCATTTATTCCAATGGAGACAGAATATCCGGGCAAGGAGACGGACATGGTAATGTTTGTCAGTATCGTTGATCTGGTGCGCAAGCTCGGGAAGAAGACGATTGCAGAAGGGGTAGAGACGAAGGAACAGTTACGGTATTTAAGACAGGTTGGCTGTGATATTGTGCAAGGATATGTATTTGATAAGCCGATGCCGGAAAGCGAATTTGAAGTACGGCTGGAACAGGGATATAAGGATGAGGAGTAACGATGGGTAGTGAAGAAAAACGATATGCATTATTGATTGATTCGGATAATGTATCTGCCAAATATATAGATACAATTTTTGATGAATTGGCGGACCGTGGTATGGTAACGGTGCGAAGAATCTATGGGGACTGGGCGCGAAGTGTCAATGGATGGAATCGAGCAACTTTGCTTCGAAATTCCATCGTTCCGATCCAGCAGTTCGCCTATACCCAGGGTAAGAATGCGACGGATTCGGCGATGATTATTGATGCGATGGATCTGCTCTATACTGGAAATCTGGATGGATTCTGCCTGGTGTCGAGTGACAGTGATTTTACCCGGCTGGCAGAGCGTCTGCGAGAGGCTGGTAAGGAAGTAGTCGGCATGGGTGAGAACAAGACGCCGGAAGCATTTGTCAAGGCGTGTACGAGCTTCAAGATGCTGGATGCGCTCATTCGCGAAGATATCTCACAGGTCACGGATGAGAAAAATGTTGCGAAAGTATCAACCGAGAAAAATGAAAACAGCTCGAATATTACAAGCATTAAGTCTATTCAGAAGGTAATCTATGATATCATTGATGGCAATGCTGATAATAATAAACTGACGCATGTCGGCGAGATTGGAAGCAAATTACAGGCGCGTTTCTCTGATTTCGATGTGCGGAATTATGGGTACTCGAAGCTTACAACATTTATAAATGAGGCATTTGGTAATTTCGAGGTCATTTCCCAGAATCGTCAGAATTATGTGAAGATTATCGATGATGTTGTACCGAAGAGGGAAATTGAGGAGCAGATTATTCAGATTCTGAAGAAGAATCCACAGAAGAACAGCAATATGGGACTCTTAAACAGTACGTTAAAAAATGAGAACCGGAATTTCAGTATCAAGAAATATGGATACAGCAAATTTTCCAGCTTCCTGAAGAGCTTTGGCTGTTTTAAGATTGATGGAGATAAGGTGTCGCTACAGTAGGCGGGTATATATGCTATATATGAGAGCAGAAGTGAACGATACGTATGAAAGCGAAAAATAAGCATAAGGAGACGACATATGGGCAAATCCGGAATGAACGAAATCGAAGAAGATACAGCAAAAGAGACTGGGATGCAAGAACAGGGCAGGAAGAACAAACACAAAAGGAATAAAGATAAAGGACAGAAGCTTTCTGCCCGCGATGTAACAAAGCTTCTGAAGTGGGTGATCATCTTAGCGGTCGTAGTTATTCTGGTTGTGGTTGGCTATAAGCTTGCAAAGCAGCTTGGATGGTTCGGGTTGAAACCGAAGGTAGAGACGACGATCCTTACAAGCAGCCAGCTAGAACAGGTGTTGCAGATAGATGATTTATCAGTCTGTGAGATTACCTACAACGGTGTGGCAGAGGTGCCGCAGAAGAATCATCCGACGAAGGTTGCCTACTATGTCTCTTATGAGGCCGAAGTGAAGGCAAGTATCAACATGGCAGATATTGATGTTCAGATCGATGACAATGTCGGAGAAGGGCAGGCGAAGAAAATCATTGTGACGCTGCCGCAGTTGCAGGTCAAGCAGATTGATGTCGATATGGCTTCGCTTGACTATATGTTTGTCAAGAAGAGTGCGAACACGGCAGATGTATCCGAGGAAGCGTATGCGGCATGTATCGCAGATGCAGGTTCTGAATGCCGGGGAAATGAAGTGTTCTTACAGATGGCGAAAGAAAATTGTGAGAATACAGTCAAGGCACTGCTCATGCCGATCATAGAGAATCAGGATGAGTCGTATGAACTGGTGATTCAGTAGGGGACGAAGGAGGAGAAACAAATGAAGAAATTAAAAAAATTCGTAGTCCTTTGTCTTGCAGTTATTATGCTGTTCACTGCATGTGGAAAAAAAGGTGAAGAAGTAACGAAAGAATTGAGCATTACGCAGATGCAGACAATCTGTGAGCTGGCAACACTCAAATGTTATTATCATAATGTGGCAAAGCTGACGAAGGAAAAGGAAGTTCTGTGGTGGGATACATCGGCAGAGCTTTGGATCGAGTATTCCGGCATCGTAAAGCTCGGTGTGGACATTGCGAATCTGGATATGCAGGTAGATGGCGATCAGGTAACGATCACGATGCCAAAGGCAGAGGTGCTTAGCTGTCAGGTGGATCAGACGTCGTTAAATGAAGACTCCTATTACACAACCCGTGAAGGACTTGGCGCAGAGAAGATCAATGCGGACGATCAGACGGAAGCAATCAAGACTGCACAGGAAAATATGCTGGAGAATGTCCAGTCGGATGAATCTCTGTTGCAGCAGGCGCAGCAGCGGGCACAGGAGCTGTTAGAGCAGTATGTGAAGAACGTCGGTGATGCGATGGGCAAAACGTATGAAGTGAGTTTTGTGATTGCGGACGAAGCCGGAACTAATACAGTAAGTACAGATGAAAGTGATAATTGATAGGAATGAAAAAGAGCCGTTGCGATTGCAACGGCTCAAGTTCTTTGAGGGGAGGGAGTTTCGATTTATGTTAATCCTCGTCCTCGACCTCTCTACGCAGATAAATTAGTTTTCGGAATGCTGGTACGATCTGTGCAGCAACGACTGCTTTCACAAGATCAAGTGCAATAAAAGGAAGAAAACCGGCTACAAAAGCAGCCTTGATACTGCAACCTGATGCGATCATGATCCAGAGAGAACCGACTGCATCAACGAGAACAGCGGATAACATAGCGACAATAGTATAACGGATACGATTGTACTTCTTTCCGCGAAAGATCGGAATCAAAATGGCGATGAAGATAAAGGCGAAGGAAAAACCGCCATATGTGCCAAATAAATATCCCGGACCTGCCTGTCCACCAACGAATACCGGAACACCGACCAGTCCGAGTAACATCCAGATCAGTCCGATGAAGAAGGATTCTGCAAGTGGAAATACAAGTGCAATCAGGGTGATTACAAAATTCAAAAGAGTGATGTGTGTTCCGTTTGGCAGCGGGATGCTGATATAAGCGGATACACACAGGATGGCTGCGAAAAGTGCCATCATGACAATTGAGTAGGTTGAAAATTTGCTTTTTGTTTTTGTGTCCATTTCTTTTTCTCCATAGTTTCTGTTATAATAGCCATGCTATTGTTGAATTCATAGCAGGTACATGATGTAGAATAGCAGATGAAAATAAGAATGTCAACCTAAAATAGAGAGAAAAGTTGACATTGCAAACTTTGGGAAATATAATAGGAAACATTGAGTGAGAAAATGAAGAACAAATTTGAAAAAACATTTGAACAACTCGCCGATTTCCACACGCTTGCCGGGTACGATGGCTGGATGATTGGGGCGTGTGTGTATGCGCAGCGGGAAGCGGCAGGAGAACGCGTATCAGGCACAGAATTTGGCTGCGGGAATGATCTGACAGTAGTTCAAAATCAGAAAATCAAAATTCAAAATTCCTGCAAGTCCGAGATTGTGAAGGAAACTGCAAGCTTTGCGGTTATGCGGAATCAGATGGAAGAGGATGGAATCGTGTATCAACTGGAGTTGCATGTAGTGAAACCGGAGGTGCAGGGGGCAGTTACTAGCAAACAAGCAGGTATGGAAAAAAATATGGCCATGAATGTCGAGAAATCAAAGCTGGAAGAACAGCGGATGAATCTACACCATTCGGTCGGAACGGAAGAAAACGCGGACACAGGCGGGGAAAAAACGTTTTCATTTACGCATTCCGATATCCTTCGATTTGTGGATGCCGTAGGCGATACGAATTCGATTCACCGGACGGCGCATGCGGTTGTGCCGGGGCTTTTGATGGTGGAGAGGATGCTTGATATGTGGATGAAAAAACAGCCGGAAACGGAAACTGATGTAGAGTTGCAGGCGGGAATGAAGAACGAGATGCAGGCAGGCGCGCAGGCGGAAACCGAAAATGAGATGCAGACAGACATGAAGAATAGCAGGGAATTTATTTGCAGATTCCGTTTTGAAAAACCCGTATTTGTGGATGAGAAGCTGCAGGTGGAGGCAAGAACCGAACGCGGAAAGCAGATCTATGAATGTAAACGAGAGGATAGGGAAATCGTATGGAACATGCGTATATTATAGACGGACGCCGCAGCTATATCGGTGTCGAAAATGGAATGTATAAACATCTGCCAGCCGAGGTGCTTGCGGCGGAGGTACTCTGTGCGCTTGTACCGGAAGATGTACGTCAGACTGTCGATGAGGTGATCGTCGGAAATGGAGTTGGAGCCAGTGGAAATATTGGCAGACTGGCAACGCTTACGGCACATTTCCCACAGGCGGTTCCCGCGTACACAGTGGATATGCAGTGTGGATCGGGATTGGAAGCACTGACGATTGCCGCGGCGAAGATCCGAAGTGGACAGGCAGATCTGATTGTGGCAGGTGGCGTGGATAGTTCGTCAACGGCACCGCGACGTGCGTATAACCGGAATCATCCGGACTATGAACGCTATGGAGGCGAGGAATCCTTTTATTCCGTCGCAAAATTTGCACCGGGCGAGCATGATCCGTATGCGATGATCCGCGGCGCAGAGCGTGTGGCACTGGATGTGCAGATGACCAGACAGGAATTAAATAAATGGGTATTACGTTCACATTCTCTCGCAAAACAGGCAAGAGAAGCTGGCGTGCTAGAACCATATCTGGTCGGCGTGCAGGGGGCAACTGCAGACGCGGGTATCAGGGATCGCATAAGTGAACGATTCTTAGATAAGCTACCACCGCTTTTGCCGGACGGAGCGATACTAACAGCCGGAAATACATGCTTGATGCATGATGGTGCGGCATTTTTGATGGTGGCATCGGAGCGGTATGTAAAGGAGCATAATCTGACACCGCTTGCGGAAATCGTTGATTCCGTAACGGTTGGCGGGAACCCGGACAAAAGCCCGGAGACAGCAATACTTGCCATTCAGAAATTACTTGCCAAGACGAAACATACGGCGGAAGATATCGCGGTATTTGAATGTAATGAGGCATTTGCAGTAATTGATGAGCTTTTTGCGCGTGCCTATCCGGAAGCAGTTGACCATTACAACCGGTATGGTGGGGCGCTCGCATATGGACATCCATATGGCGCCTCAGGAGGCATCATTACGATACATGCATGCCGGGCGCTGCAGGAGACACCGGGCTATGCAGTATGCAGCATTGCGGCAGCCGGCGGCATCGGACATGCGCTGTTGCTGCGGGCGGGAGGAATGTAACATGCAGTATATTGATTATCTGACAAAACAACCATCGGACAAAGACGCAATCATCATCAATGGTGATCGCTATACATACGGAAAGCTCTATGTGCTTGTGCAGGATGCACGCGCGCGCCTTCCGCAGGTTGCAGAAAAACATCTGTATCCGATTCGGGAGACCGGAATCCTGAAACAGTTGATCTTATTTCTGGCGTGTGCGGGAACAAATCAGGTACCAGTTATCGTGCCGGCGGACAGCAAACTTGAAGTAACAGATCCGCTGTTTGATACGCCCGTGCCGGAGCGCGCGGTAATGGCAGTGATGACATCCGGAACAACCGGGATTCCGAAGATTTTATTCCGAAGCTTTGAAAGTTGGGCGGATTTCTTCGCGATACAGAATGCGGTGTTTGGCGTGGATGCGGACAGCCGGCTGTTCGTACAGGGAAGCCTTGCATTTACCGGGAATCTGAATCTCTATATGGGACAGCTTGCGGCAGGCGGCACGCTGATTGCGGAGGATGTATTCCTGCCGGGCAAATGGGAGCAGGTGATGGCGCGCGAAAGGGCGAACGGTATTTACCTGATTCCGTCCAAGTTACTTATGCTGCCTCGCGTATTTAAGGGTGTAAATGCGAATATCCGCACGATCATTTCGGGCTCGCAGAGCCTTGGGCGAAAGGATGCGGAAGTGTTGAAGAAGATATTTCCGAATACGGAGATTACATTATATTACGGTGCGAGCGAGCTGAATTATATCACGTATGTGAAGTCCGCGGACATGACGGAAGAGCGGAACCTGATCGGCAAACCATTTCCGGGAGTGCGGGTGTTCATACAGGATGATGAAATGTACGTGGACAATGCATTTCACGTGGAGAATATTACCGTGCCGTATTCGCTGAAGGATAGCGGGCGGATGGATTTGCAGGGGAATTTCTATTTCCTTGGACGGACGGATGATATCGTTGGCGTGCGTGGACGCAAGGTGTCGATGATGAAGATTGAAAATGCGTTGGAGGAAGTCGCCGGTATCACAGAGGCGGCGGTCGTTCTGCTTCCGAAGGAAAAGGATGCGGACATGCCGGCGGAGATCGTGAGTGCATTTGTGACGGTGGAAGGCACGGACGTGCCAGAGAATCTGCGGCAGCAGTTGAAGGAAAAGTTGGCGGATTTTGAGATTCCGAAGCGTGTGATTGTTCTGGAGGCGTTCCCGAAGAACACAAGTGGGAAAGTGGATAAAGCGCGGTTAAAGAAGATGTGGATAGAGCAAGAGCCACAATAAATTTATTTCACAGTATGGAGGACCGGACGGTGATACGGGCAGAACAAGTAAGATTTCAATATAAAAAGCGCGACGTTGATGGAAACGTGATTGCGACGGAAGAAATCTTAAAGGGTGTAGATCTTACAATTAAAAAGGGCGAATTCATTGCGCTGCTTGGCAGAAATGGTTCCGGCAAGACGACGTTCTCGAAGCAGTTAAATGCAATCCTTCGACCGTCGGAAGGTACGGTGACGGTAGACGAGATGGGAACCAGGGATGCGGAGAAGCTGTACGATATTCGCCAGCACGTCGGTATGGTGTTCCAGAATCCAGACAATCAGATGGTGGCAGCAAATGTGGAAGAAGAGGTTGCATTCGGCCCGGAGAATCTGGGTATGGAGTCAGATACCATCGTGGCACGTGTGAAGCAGGCACTCGAACAGGTGCGGATGTGGAAGCGGAGAAAGACGGCTCCGAATCATCTGTCGGGCGGACAGAAACAGCGGATTGCGATTGCAGGAATTCTTGCGATGCACCCGGATTATATTGTCTTAGATGAACCGACTGCGATGCTTGATCCGAAAGGACGGAAAGAAGTGATGGAAGCGTTACAGCGGTTGAATCAGGAACAGGAAATGACTGTGATTCTGATTACCCACGATATGGAAGAGGCGGCACTTGCGAGCCGGGTGATTCTGCTTGCGGACGGACAGATGCGATTTGATGGAAGGCCAGAGAAATTCTTCGGAGCGGATGCATTGCTTGCGGAGATGGGGATGGAGGCACCGCTTTCTTATCGTGTGAGGAAATTAATAGATAGTGATGTGTTCGAGAAAAAGATTGGAGATGCGAGAGTAGAGGAGGCTACGATTGACAAAAGGGAAAAAGTAGCAGAATATGATAAAACTGGAAGAGAATGGGAAGCAAGCTCTGAGCTGGTAGATAAGAAAAAAAACAAAAAGGCTGAAGCAGAGACAGATGAAAAAAATCAAGATCTCCTCTCCCTGCAACATGTTAGCTATATTTACAGCCCGGGAACAGCGTACGAGAAGGTTGCCTTAGACGACGTGAATCTGTCGCTTGGCAAGGGGGAGATTGTTGGACTTGCCGGACATACCGGTTCTGGTAAATCCACCATGATCCAGCTTTTGAACGGGCTTTTGAAACCGACTGGCGGAACGGTTACATTTGAGGGAAAGGATATTCATGCAAAGGGATATTCTGGGAATTATCTGCGCAGTAAGGTTGGCATGGTGTTCCAATATCCGGAGCATCAGATGATCTGCGATACCGTGTGGGAGGATGTCGCATTTGGACCAAGTAAGCAGGGCTTGACCGGGGAAGCATGCGAGACGCGTGTGGAGGAAGCACTTCGGTTTGTTGACCTGCCAGAGAAATATTATCAAGCATCGCCATTGCAGCTATCGGGCGGACAGAAGCGGCGTGTGGCGATTGCAGGTGTGCTTGCGATGCATCCGGAATATATCATATTGGACGAGCCGGCAGCGGGATTAGACGCAGCAGGAAAGCGCGAAATATTCGACCGGATCCGGCGGATGAGCCGGGAGCAGGGAATCGGAGTTTTACTTGTCTCGCATAGTATGGAGGACCTGGCGGAATACGCAGACCGGATTATTGTGTTGGACGATGGAAAGAAGATATTGGATGACCGACCGGCGCAGATATTTGCCAAGCGGGAGACGCTTGCAGACTGTGGACTGGATGTACCGGAAACTGTGAAACTGGCGGACAAATTGCGCGCAAACGGGTACCAAATTCCACAGAACGTGATTCGAGAGAAAGAGCTGCTCGATTATCTTGGTAATTGCACAAACAGTACAGCAGGAAGAAAAAGCGTTGATACTGAGAACAGATTGGATGAAAGGAAGCAGGGAGATAATTTATGATTCGAGATATTACAATTGGACAATATTATCCTTCGGATTCTCCGATTCATCATCTGGACCCGCGTGTCAAGTTATTCGCAACGCTTCTCTATATCATCGGGCTGTTTCTTAGCAAAAGTTTGATCGTATTTGCGGTGGCAGGCGTAGTATTGATTGCATGTATCGTGATATCGAAGGTGCCGTTTCGATATATGATCAAGGGGCTAAAGCCGGTGTGGATATTGCTGGTATTTATCTGTATCGTAAATGTGTTTTTCGGAAAAGGAGAAATGCTGTATTTCCAGTGGAAGTTTATTCACATCTACCGGGAAGGAATCATGCAGGCGGTTGTCCGTGTTGTGCGGTTGATGGAGCTGATTTTGGGGTCGTCACTTATGACATACACAACGACGCCGACCGAGCTGACGGACGGCCTGGAGAAAGCATTTCATCCGCTTACAAAGATTCATGTACCGGTGCATGAGATTGCACTCATGATGTCGATTACGCTCCGCTTCATTCCGATTCTGATCGAAGAGCTGGACCGGATCATGAAGGCACAGACGGCACGAGGCGTGGATTTCGAGGCAGGAAATGTGTTCCAGAAGTTGAAACGTACCGGACGGATTCTGATGCCACTTTTTGCATCTGCAGTTGGACGGGCGGGCGATCTGGCACTTGCGATGGAAGCACGTTGTTATCAGGCTGGCAGACCGAGAACGAAGATGTATCCGCTTCGATATGTACGTGCGGATGGCGTCGTGTATGTGCTGGCAATCGTATATCTGGCAGGGATGATCGTGTTGAAAGTAATGGTTGGATAATATAAAAACCTATTGACAAATAAAATAACACTGTTATAATAACGATGTTATGAAAAATAAAACAATATAAATAACAGCAACAACTAACGAAGAGAAGGAGTAGCTCATGCGACGTGAGACAGCCGGTGTGACGGAATCCCTGCTTCAGGCAGCGAAGGAAGAATTCCTTACCTATGGATTCCATGATGCCAGCATGCGGCGGATATCGGCGGCATGCGGAGTCAGTACCAATTCCATATATACCCGGTTTGGCGACAAGAGCGGACTTTTCACCGCAATCGTACAGGAAGCGGCAGATGGTCTGATGGAGATGTATATGCAGAGCATACAGAAGGCAACCGAGTGTCCGGACATGGATCATGCCATTGAAGAGGGCAACGAGGGAACCGATCAGGTATTGGCGTATATCTACCGGTATAAGGAAGAATTTCAGCTTCTGTTCTGCCATTCGGTGGGGACAGAATATGAAGATTACTTTGATAAGCTCGCGGCGATCGAGGAGCAGCATTACAACATATTTGCGAAACAGTATGCAAATGAGAATGCGACCGCGGATGAATTTTTCATCCACGTATTCTGCAGAACCGGCTGGCAGTATATCTATGAGGTGCTGACACACGACAAGCCATACGATGAGGCAGCAGCCTTTATGAAGAATGTACAAATCTTCAATTTCGCAGGTTGGAAATCAGTTTTTGGATTGGAATAACAGGCAGTGCATAGCGATGTGCACTGCCAAAAAAATCAAATATAGGTTAGTGAAAACTAACTTAAAATAAACGTTCAAGGAGGTTTTGTCATGAAGGCAAAAAAGCAAAGTGCATTGTCAAGACTTATGAAAATTGCCGGGAAGCATAAGTATTTTTCTTATGCATCCTGCGTCTTGGCAGCAATCAGTGCATGGGTTGCGCTGATTCCGTTTTATGATGTGTGGCGCATCATAAAGGAGGTCTTAGAAGTAAGACCGGACTATTCCAAAGCAACGCACATCACATCGTATGGATGGCAGGCGGTAGGATTTGCCCTGCTCGCAATGGTGCTTTATATCGGAGCTTTGATGTGCTCTCATAAGGCAGCATTCCGCGTGCAGACAAATATGCGTATCGCGATGATGAACCACATCATGAAGCTTCCACTTGGTTATGTGGAGACAGAGGGAACCGGAAAGATTCGAAAGATCGTTATGGATTCCTCCGCAGCGACAGAGACATTTCTGGCACACAACCTGCCAGATAAGGTCGTATCAAGAGCAACACCGATCGGGCTGCTTGTACTGATGGCAAGCTTTGACTGGCGTCTTGGTCTGATCAGCCTGATTCCTGCCGTATTCGCATTCCTTATCATGGGTACGATGATGATGGGACCGAAGATGGCAGAGGATATGAAGCAGTATCAGAACTCGCTGGAGACAATGTCCTCCGAGGCGGTAGAGTATGTGCGAGGCGTACCGGTCTTAAAGACATTTGGACAGACAATCTTCTCATTCAAACGGTTTAAGGCAGCCATCGATGAATATGAGAAATGGACGATCGATTATACGAAATCCATGATGATTCCGATGATCGGATTTACCGTATTCTGTAATGGTATTTTCGCCGCATTGATCGTAGCCGCTTATACATTAGGTGGAAATACGGTCACAGACAAATTTGTATTGAATCTGATCTTCTACATATTGGTGACTTCGGTACTCACAACAACGCTGATGAAGGTTGCGTATGCAGGCGAATCACAGATGCTTGTCGAGGATGCATTGAACCGAATGGACGAGGTATTAAATGCGAAGGAACTTCCGGAGGCAGCAAATAAGCAGACATCGAAGGATGCATCCATCGCGTTGAAGGACGTGACATTTGCTTACGATGAGGCAAAGGCAAATGCGATCGACGGCATCACGCTTTCCGTCAAGGCAGGTTCCCATATCGCGTTTGTTGGTCCGTCCGGTGGTGGTAAGACGACGCTTGCATCGCTGATCGCAAGATTCTGGGATGTCAAGAGTGGCAGCATCGAGATCGGTGGTGTGGATGTGAAGAACATTGACAGCAAGGAGCTGATGAATCACTTGTCGTATGTATTTCAGGATAGTAAGCTGCTTAAGACCTCCATTCTGGAAAATGTTCGTATGGGCAGACCGGATGCGACGGACGCCGAGGTAATGGAAGCGCTGGAGAAGGCGCAGTGCAGCGACATCATCGGGAAGCTTCCGGGCGGTGTGAACACGGTGATCGGCTCAAAGGGAACGTATGTATCCGGTGGTGAGATGCAGCGTCTGTCGATCGCACGGGCATTCCTTAAGAATGCGCAAATCCTGATCTTAGATGAGGCGACCGCATTTGCTGATCCGGACAATGAGAGACAGGTGCAGCGCGCATTTGAGAATCTGTCCAAGGATAAGACAGTAATCATGATCGCACATCGTCTGTCGACGGTGACAAATGCGGATCAGATCTACGTATTGAAGGACGGAAAGATTGCAGAGTCCGGTACACATGATGCGCTGGCAGCCAAGGACGGCATCTACACACATATGTGGAACGAATATAACAAGTCCGTGAACTGGCAGGTAGGAAAGGCAGGTGCAACCGCATGATCGAGAAATTGAAACATAAATACGCACTGTCCGAAAACGGTGCAAAGAACATGATAAAAGCGTTTGTGGCAGTCACAATCGCGAACCTTGTGCTGATGCTGCCGGTTGGGCTTCTGTATCAGCTTACCTCGTATCTGCTTGATGGCAAGGTGCCAAAGGATAAGCTTGGATTCTTCATCGGCGGAATCGTCGTAGTATTTTTACTTGTAGCAGTTACAACTTATTTCCAATATAACGCAACCTTCTTTTCCACCTATGTCGAAAGTGGTGTGCGTAGACGTGCACTTGCTGAGAAGCTTCGCCGCCTGCCACTTTCCTTCTTCGGGAAGAAGGATCTGTCCGATCTGACGAATACGATCATGTCAGACTGTGCATTGCTCGAGACAGGAAGCTCCCACTGGATTCCGGAGCTGATCGGTTCGATGATCTCCACAACGATTATTGTAATTGGATTGTTGTTCTTCAACTGGAAGATGGCACTTGCCGCTGTATGGGTGATGCCGATTGCATTTATCATCGTACTGACTTCGAGAAAAGGTCTGAAGTCTGTACAGAAGAAGACAATGACATATAAGCTTTCCTGTCTTGATGGAATTCAGGAGGGACTGGAGACGATCCGTGACCTGCGTTCAAACAACATGACAGAGACGTACATGGAAGGCTTGAACAAGAAGATCAAAGCCGTAGAGAAAAATGCCATCGTGCTGGAATTTAAGAATGCAGCTTATGTATGTTCCGCACAGATGATCCTGAAGCTCGGCATTGGAACGGTTGCATTGGTTGGTAGTATCCTGCTTGTAAATGGAGAGATCAATGTACTGACCTTGTTCGTGTTCCTGCTTGTTGTAACAAGAATGTATGAGCCTTTGCAGATTGCATTGCAGAACCTGTCCGCTCTGATCAGTCTGGAGCCGAGCTGTGAGCGTATGGATGAGATCCTGTCACACGAAGAGCAGACCGGCGCAGAGATACTGACGAACAAGGGCTATGATATTGTATTTGACCACGTGGCATTTGCCTATGACAGTGGCGAGCAGGTGCTCTCCGATGTCAGCTTCACGGCAAAGCAGGGGCAGGTAACAGCTCTGATCGGTCCATCTGGTGGTGGTAAGACAACCGTATCGAGACTGGCGGCAAGATTCTGGGATATCCAGAAAGGTACTGTTACAGTTGGAGGTATGGATGTATCGAAGGTCGAGCCGGAGACATTACTTTCCCTGTATTCCATCGTGTTCCAGGATGTGACACTCTTTAACAACACGGTTATGGAGAACATCCGGATCGGTCGCAAGGATGCAACGGACGAGGAAGTTATGGCAGCAGCCAGGCTCGCAAACTGTACGGACTTTATCGAGAAATTACCGGACAAATGGAACACCATGATCGGGGAAAATGGTTCCGAATTATCCGGTGGTGAGCGGCAGAGAATCTCCATCGCACGTGCATTCTTAAAGGACGCACCAATCATCTTGATGGATGAGGCAACCGCCTCGCTGGATGTGGATAATGAGTCCGTGATTCAGGAGTCCATCTCCAAGCTGATCCGGAACAAGACGGTTCTGGTCATCGCGCACCGTATGCGTACGGTCAATGGCGTGGATCAGATCATCGTGTTAAAGGATGGCGTGGTAGCGGAACAGGGAACACCGTCAGCGTTGAAGGAGAAGAATGGTATCTATAAGCATATGGTCGATGTGCAGTTAGAGAGCGAACAGTGGAAATATAATTAAGGTATAAGAACGAGATGTGAAGACATTCCAGAGTATAGACTTTGGAGTGTCTTTTCTTTTACAAAGAAATGCAAATGCTATCTTGTCTGCGGATCAAAATAAGCATACAATAAGGACAGTGTTGGGGAAAGGGAGGAACGCTGACATGCGTTATTATATTGCAGATTTACATTTCTGCCATGAAAATTTGAATACACGTATGGATTGTCGTGGATTTGAGAGCGGCGAAGCCATGAATGAATATATGATCGCACAGTGGAATTCACGTGTGCGTAAACGCGATGAGGTTGTGATCTTGGGAGATTTCTGTATTTCAAAAAAGGGAGAAGTTGCAAATGCCATTCTCGAACGGTTGAATGGAAAGAAGTATCTGATCATTGGAAATCATGATCATTTTATTGCGAACAAACAATTTGATCCATCGCGTTTTGAATGGATTACGCATTATAGAGAAATCAATGATAACAATCGAAAGGTGATTCTCTGCCACTATCCGGTTATGTGCTACAACGGGCAGTACCGCCGGAATGCGAAGGGAGAACCGAAGACGTATATGTTGTACGGGCATGTACATGATACATATGACGAGTATCTGATCGATGAATTTCAGCGCCAGACGCGTGCATCCACGCGTCCGGTGCTTGGAAAATCTGGCGGGGAAGAAACGGTTTCCATTCCGTGCCAGATGATCAATTGTTTCTGTATGTTCTCGGATTATGTCCCGCTCACGCTCGATGAATGGATTGAAGTGGACCGGAAGCGGCGGGCAAGCATGAAGCGGGAAGACTTTTGTTAAGATTTCTTTCCAGAAGCGGACTCCATCCTGCTGTAACGGAAGTCACAGCAGGATGCACCTTCGGCAATCGTTTGTGTCCGGACTAGGCGCATATGCATCATGTCGGCAAGCACATAGTCCATGCGGCAGAGATATTTGGCAAGTTCGAAACAGCTCTCATCCCGGCACAGACTGCAGATGCCGCATGTATGATAATCATAGCCAAGCTCGAAATCATCATTCGCGCCGCCTTCTAAGATGTCAACCACCCAGTCATTTTCGTATTTCCGTTTATGGGAGTCAGCAGACCACTTTTTCCGGGCTGGAAGCTTCTTCGCATCGAGATAGCTGTCTGCATTTCCCACGACCTTGTGGAACAACTGATTAGCGGAGAGTCCGTCCTTATACAGGGCATAACATTCCTCTGGGGATAAGGTTGTGTTCCGGTTTAATGAGATGAAATATGCGCCCATGCAGTAGGAACTCATCAGCCGGGATTTGCTGATATCCTTGGCGCGCGTCAGGATGGCACGGTAATCCTGTTTGATCGCCTTGCTGTCAATCTGCAAATGCTGCCTTTTTGCCTGCTTCATGCAGGAGCTGTGATAAAAATATCCAAATAATTTCTGTGAGAATCCGTACTTCAACTAAATCATCCTTTCTTAGCAAAATCTATCTCAATGATCTGGCACATCTTGGACTTGCAATCCAAGTGTCGCTTCGATGCCGTGCATCAGCACATCCATCGCCTCTAAAAATGCCTGCTTCATTTCTTCGGTGAAGCCATCCTTGCTGGTATCATCGGCGATCATCTCACAGATCATCGAGAACTCAGACAACGACAGCATGTAACATGTTTTCTCAGATAGTTGATTCTTCGCAAGTCCACGCACATATAATTCATGATAAAAGCGCGTTGCGAATTCGCTGCATCGCGAGATATAAACTTCGCGGAAGTTCCGGATATAGGTGCCGGAATCGTTTTTTAACAGCATGTGGAAGAGCTGCATATCGTCCTCTAACAGCTCGAGGGTCCGGATGGATATGCGGGAATAGAATACCTGCATCAGCTGCTCGTCGGACATTGCCGAAAAGTCAATATCCAGCATGGACTCACTCAGTGCCATCAGCTTATTTCCGCTCTCTGCGAATATCTCGCCGAACATTTCTTCCTTTCCTGAAAAATGCTTGTATATCGCACCGGGGGTAATGCCTGCCCGCGAAGCAATCTTTCGCATGGATGCTTCCTGATAGCCACATTCCAAGAAAATCTCTTTCGCACTTTGTAAAATTGTCGCTCTGGTCGCTTTTGTGCTCTCACGCATAATTGTACTCCTTTGGTAAACACTGTTTACTTTATAGCACAGGAAACGGGGAAATGCAAGGGGGAATGTTGAGGTGTGGGAAAATAAAAAAGAAACGAGCAAGTCCTGTCAGGCGTAAGCCCTACCCGGTAAAAACCCGTTTCTTGTGTATCGATGGTATAACAAAACATAAAGGTTGTCAATTCGAATATTCAAAAAGAGGCATGACAATCGATAGATATGTGACTATAATAAAAAACAGGAAAAAGAAAGAGAGGAATAAAGGTATGAAGGTAATAACATTTCACAATCCGGATGAAGAGAATGGATATTTAAGTAATTGGTATCTGTCCGATTTTACAGTTGGTGATGTAAAATATACTTCTATGGAGCAGTATATGATGCACCAGAAAGCGGTTGTATTTGGAGACAATGAAATTGCAAAACAGATTCTTGCAACAGATGATGTCGCAGATATTAAGCAACTGGGACGAAAGGTGTCAGGTTATATAGATAATGTATGGAATGGCGTTCGCCAGATTATCATTTTTGAAGGACTTATGGCAAAATATTCACAGAATCCGGAGTTAGGAGAGAAGCTGAAAGCAACTGGAAATGCGATCCTTGCAGAGGCAGCAGTGAATGACAGAATCTGGGGCATCGGATTGTCAATGAAAGATCCAAAAAGATTGGAACCAAAGCAATGGAATGGACAAAATCTTATGGGTTATGCAACAATGTTGGTACGAGAAAGAATTTAATTTTCAGGGAACTTTTGTAGAAATTTGCAAAAAGTTCCCTTTTTAATTATATCAAATTAATTTAATTTTATCATAAATACAAAAATGATAAAATTAAACTTGACTTTGATAAAATTAAACAATATACTCAAACTATGTCAACAGAATATTATTGAGGTGATGTAATGAGACAATACGACTATCGAGAGAAGTGGAAAAAACTTTTAACACCAGAGATAGTGTCTTATATTGCACAAATTCATGAGTTTAAGGGGGAACAAAAGCTTTTTGTAGAAGCAAAGACAGATGCGTTAATACAATTGTGGGAGATAGCTAAGATTCAAAGTACGGAAGCGTCAAATAAAATAGAGGGTATTTATACATCTGATGAACGATTGCGGGCTCTTGTAAATGAAAAAACAAGACCGCAGACAAGAAATGAGAAGGAAATTGCAGGATATAGAGATGTACTAAATACGATTCATGACAGTCACGATCATATTCCGGTAAAACCATCTATAATATTGCAATTGCATAGGGATATGTATAAATTTGAGGGCTATGATTATGGCGGAAAGTATAAAATAGCGGATAACGTAATTGAAGAAGAAAATGAACATGGAGAAAAACGTGTACGTTTCAAGCCTGTGCCTGCATGGGAGACAGCAGAGGCGATGGAAAGATTATGTGAGGCATTTGATATTGCGATGGCAACACAGCAAATTGATCCGATTATATTGATTCCGATGTTTGTACTTGACTTCTTGTGTATTCATCCATTTAAGGATGGAAATGGAAGAATGAGCAGACTTTTGACGTTGCTTTTGCTATATAGAGCAGGTTATATCGTTGGAAAGTATATTAGTATTGAAAAATTGATATCAGATACAAAGGAACTTTATTATGATAGTTTACAGCGAAGTTCGTATGGATGGTATGAGGAAGAAAATGATTATGAACCATTTACGAAGTACATGCTGGGAATTGTAGCCGCTGCATATCGAGATTTTTCATCAAGAGTGGCAATTTTGTCAAGAGAAGGAATTTCGAAACCTGATCGTATACGTGAAATTATCAAAAGTACGATTGGAACGATTACGAAGACAGAAATTATGCGCAAATGTCCGGATATTAGTCAGGTGACAGTGCAAAGAGCTTTGGCGGAGCTTGTTGAGAAGGGTGAAGTATTGAAGTTAGGTGGCGGAAGATATACAAAATATACATGGAATAATGAATCATAGGATTGGAGAAATAAAAGGATGATTACAGGCGAGTTGAAAAACAAAATAGATGGTTTGTGGGATATATTTGCGGCCGGAGGATTGGTAAATCCGTTGGAGGTTATTGAGCAGATTACGTATCTTATGTTTATCCATGATTTGGATGATGTAGATAATACACGGGCAAAGGAAAGTGCTATGCTTGGATTACCATTTCAAAGTATCTTTGCAGAGGAAGTAAAGATTGGCGAAAGAACGATAGATGGAACACAATTAAAGTGGTCAGTATTCCATGATTTTCCGGCAGATAGGATGTATTCAATCATGCAGGAATGGGTATTCCCTTTTATAAAAACTTTGCATAGTGATAAGAACAGTGCATATTCCAAGTATATGGATGATGCAATATTTAAGTTGCCGACGCCATTGGTATTGTCAAAGGTTGTAGATTCATTGGATGAAATCTATAGTATGATGAATGAGATTCAGACAGCAGATGTTCGGGGAGATGTATACGAATATTTGTTGTCAAAGATCGCACAATCCGGCAGAAATGGGCAGTTTCGAACACCGAGACATATTATTCGGATGATGGTGGAAATGATGAATCCAACCGCAGATGAAGTAATATGTGATCCGGCATGTGGTACATCGGGATTCTTGGTTGCTGCAGGCGAATATTTGAAAGAAAATCGAAGAGATGAAATCTTCTTTGATAAAAAGAAAAAAGAACATTATATGAATCAGATGTTTCATGGGTATGATATGGACCGGACGATGCTTCGTATTGGTGCAATGAATATGATGACGCATGGAATTGACAATCCGTTCATTGAATATCGAGATAGTTTATCAGATCAAAATTCGGATAAGGATATGTATTCGCTTGTATTGGCGAATCCGCCATTTAAGGGAAGTTTGGATGCAGAGTCAGTATCGGGTGATCTCTTGAAAGTGTGCAAGACGAAAAAAACGGAATTGCTGTTCCTTGCATTATTCTTACGAATTATGAAGATTGGGGGAAGATGTGCATGTATCGTACCGGATGGCGTTTTATTTGGTGGATCTACGGCACACAAGTCAATACGGAAAGAAATCGTAGAAAATCAGAGACTGGAGGCAGTAATCTCTATGCCTTCAGGGGTATTTAAGCCATATGCAGGAGTATCAACGGCTATTTTGATTTTTACAAAGACAGAACATGGTGGAACCGATCAGGTATGGTTCTATGATATGACAGCGGATGGATTCAGTCTGGATGACAAACGTGCACCGGTTGCCGAAAATGATATTCCGGATATTATTGAAAGGTTTAGAAATCTGGATAAAGAGGCAGATAGAAAACGCACAGATAAATCGTTTATGGTACCGAAAAAAGATATCGTAGATAATGCGTATGACTTGAGTATCAATAAATACAAGGAAGTTGAGTATGTGCCAGTAGAATATCCGCCGACATCCGAAATTATGGCGAATATTCGTGGTATAGAGGAGGAAATACACAAGGAAATGGACGAGTTGGAGAAGTTGTTGAAGGAGTAGAGGAAACAAAAAGCCAACCCCAGGAGCAAAGGATTCTAAGCATATATAAATATGCCTACTCCCATTCGGGAACCCAGCTTTTGTCCATCACAAGTTGGCTAGTGTAAATATAACATATGAATAGTATATGTCAAGAATTTTGAATCATACTGTTTATGAATTGTAAAAAAAGGAAAGGAAACCACAAATTCGGATTTGTGGGATGA
>UMAK01004132.1_pt1 | contig 24309 bp, 19 predicted proteins | sample 1963681 | NCBI WGS metagenome assembly UMAK01 (sample SAMEA4835913, study PRJEB28245) | human gut metagenome | biome: gut microbiome; material: fecal sample | place: Denmark | collected 2008 | reverse complement strand
GTCAGAACTGGCAAGGCTCCGAGCGGAATTTGAGCCGCCCAAAGAAGTGGGCGACCTGAGCAGTGATATGCTGTTCGCCGACTATCTGCTGGAATGGCTGGAGATCGCCAAGGGAAGGCTGGCCCACGCAACCTACGGTGCCTATCAAGGACTGCTGAAAAGCACCATCGTCCCTTATTTTCGCAAGAAGAAATTGACACTGCGGGAACTGGAAGCCCGACATTTGCAGATGTTTTATTCTGAAATGCTCAGGCGGGTCACGCCCAATACCGTTATCCATTATCACGCCGTCATTCACTCGGCACTGAAATATGCAGTCAAGACCGATATGCTGATCCAGAATGTGGCGGACAAGGTGGACCGGCCCAGAAAGAACAGCTTTCAGCCGGTCTTTCTCTCGGCGGACGAGATGCAGAAGATGTTTGAAGCTCTCCGGGGCACTAAACTGGAGCTGCCGGTGCTGGTGGCCGCCTTTTACGGCCTTCGCCGTGGCGAGGTGGTGGGCTTGAAATGGGACGCCATCGACTTTGAGCAAGGCACCATTTCCGTAAAGCGTACCGTGACCTCAACGATCATCGACGGCAAGTATCAGGAGTTTGAGCAGCAATCCGCCAAGACTAAGTCCAGCCTGCGCACCCTGCCGCTCATCGGCAGCTTCCGGGAATACTTTATGCAGGTGAAAGAAGCGCAGGAGCTAAATAAAAAGGTCTGTGGAAACTGCTATAACTACGATTACGATGGTTATGTCTTTGTGAACGAACTGGGAGAGCGGATGCGACCAAACTATTTAACCGAGTATTTTCCGAAGTTTATCCAAAAGCACGGGATGCCGAAAATGCGTTTTCATGATCTCCGACATAGTTGTGCCAGCCTGCTGCTTGCAAATGGTGTGCCACTTAAGCAGATTCAAGAATGGCTTGGGCACTCGGACTTCAGCACAACCGCAAATATTTACGCCCATCTCGACTACAGATCCAAAATTTCCTCTGCACAAGCGATGGAAAAAGGAATGCTTCTTCCGGGTTCAGATGACTTCGGAAGCCGATGGGAAAATATGACCGATCAAGGCGAGAACAAAGAACCAGATCTGAACCCGGATTCTGATTAAGATAATGTTGTTCTAACAAAAAATCAGCAAGTTCTAACACAAAAAAATGGTTTCGTCAGGTGTATGCAAAAAAAGAAAAGTCCAGCAAACCCTTGAGTTTACTGGACCTTGTGGCGGAGACGGTGGGATTCGAACCCACGGTACCGTGAGGTACAACTGATTTCGAGTCAAGTTGGCAAAACCGAACTTGGCGGAATTTGACGGAATATAACGGCAGATGTGATAACCCCGAAAAAGCCGTGTCTTCAAGGCTTTCCGCACCCGTTCGCATCGAAAAAGCAGTAAAAATCCGAGTCCGAAAGTCTCCTCCGATTTCGCCGAGTTCTAACGGGTTTTCGGAAAAGCCTATTAGAATTTTTGATAGAACCGAGCGATTTTTCGCACCAAAATCACGCTTTTGGCAGTGCGTGAAAAGCGCCGGTTATGCCGAACCGCACCAAAAGTCGTGTAGGAAAATGCCGGGGCGGAATCAAAACTGCCGTTATCGGCAAAAATATAAGTAAAGCAGATTTAAAATGATTGATTTTTTGCCGATAATGTGGTATACTGATGATAGTAATTTCGGAGGGCAGGAAGATGAAATATTTATCTGTGAAAGAGATAGCTGCGCGTTGGAACACCTCCGAGCGCAGCGTCCGCAACTACTGCGCGGCAGGCCGTGTCCCGGGCGCTTTTCTGACGGGCAAGACCTGGAACATTCCCGAAAACGCCGAGAAGCCCGAACGGAGCAATAAAAGCAAACCCGCGCCGCAGACTTTGGCGGATATTCTCAAAGAAGAAAAGCGCAGTCAGACCCACGGTGGAATTTATCATAAGGTGCAAGTGGAACTGACCTACAACTCCAATCACATGGAGGGCAGCCGCCTGACCCATGATCAGACGCGCCTTATTTTTGAAACCAACACCGTCGGCATTACCGAGGAAGGCGTTCGGGTGGACGACATCATCGAAACCGCCAATCACTTTCGCTGCATTGACGAGGTCATCGAAAGCGCAAAATCGCAGCTCTGCGAGAAATTCATCAAACGCCTGCATTTTATTCTGAAAACCGGAACAAGCGACGCAAGGAAAGATTGGTTTGTCGTTGGCGATTACAAAAAGCTGCCGAATGAGGTCGGCGGGCGGGAAACAACTTTGCCCGAAGAAGTGCCTGAGGAAATGAAAAGGCTGCTCGATGCGTATAACGGCAAGGAAACAGTGGCACTTGAAGATATCCTTGCGTTTCATGTGCGGTTTGAGCGCATCCACCCCTTCCAGGACGGCAACGGACGTGTTGGGCGGCTGATCATGTTCAAGGAATGTCTGAAACACAATATTGTGCCGTTTATTATTGAGGACAGCATAAAAATGTTCTATTACCGCGGACTGCAGGAGTGGGACCGGGAAAAAGGATACCTGACCGACACCTGCCTGTCGGCGCAGGATACATTCAAGAAATACCTGGATTATTTCAGAATACCGTATGAAAACTGAAAACCTCACGCACGGCTTTGGATGAACCGTGCGTGAAGTTTCTGTGATATACAGCGTTTTTTCGAAAATAGCAAGGGTTTATTCTCAGTAAAAAGTGAAAATTCAGCGAATTTTCACTTTGTTCAGTTGACTTTGGCGAGAAAAGTGAGTAACCTTTTTTCTCGATAAACACAAAATTTACTAAACATAAAAACGCTCCTATAATAATGATTATTAGTCAAACAAGGATTTCGGAGGCTAATTATATTACTTTAATGTTAATTGCATTTTGTCCTTTGGGGGAGTTGGCAATTTCGTATTTTACTTTTTGTCCTATTCTTGCTTCGTTAAACGGAAAATTAGATATGTGAAAAAACAAATTATTATTAGTGTGTAAATCCAAAATAAATCCAAATCCTCTTTCACGATTATACTTAACTACTTTTCCTTCACTACAATTGTCGACGGTATCGATGACATCAACATTGTCTGTTGGGTTATTGTCTGTAAGAGAGTTTATCTCGTCAATCAAAACAATTGCTTCGGAACAATCTAAATTGTATTGATTTTGTTTAGCCAATCGGGCGTTTTCGAGGGCTTGTATTGACGATTTATACATCTCTTTTTCTTTAAGTACGATTCCTAAGGTCAAATGGTTTTTATAATTGCGTTTATTTATCGACACAGCTTTATGCGAATAGGATTCGGATTTATCGATGACGTGCAGTTTTAAGTAATTTTCAGCAATTCGTCTAAACAAATAATCTTTTTTTCTATATTTAATTAGCTTTAAAAGAATTTCGTTAGATTCCTGATATTTCCCGCTATCAGACAAAATTTGACTATGTAATTCAGGAACATAATAATGTTTATTGCTTTTAGGTAATGCTTCTAAAGCATCATCATATTGCTTTTTTAAATAAAATGCTTTTGCAAGTTGATACTTAAAATCGTCATCTGCTTTTAAATCGTTAGCTTTTTTTAAAAGTTCAATGCTTTTATCAAGGTATCGTTCAGATGCCATAACCGTCTTTCCGTGCAATGCACATATGTCTGCATATGTAGCAACATGCTTTTTCTGTTCATCTGGTGTATACGACGAAAAAATTTTATGGCAATCTTCTAAATGGCGAATTGCTTTCCAAAAGGTATCTTTAGACCATTGCATTTTATTACCAGATAACTGTAAATAAGCGTAAGCAATTCGATATTTTACAACCAAATAGTTTTCAAGTAACGATAATGCTGTGGAAAAATTTTCAATTGCATTTTCCCAATCTTTTTGCATATAAAACTGGTAGCCTTTTCCGTAATGCCATTTTGCTTTCTGTGGTTGACGTTGAATCATATCATCATATAATTTAATAGCATTTTCATACTCAGCGTTTCGAGAGTAGCACCAGGCTAATGCAGCCGTCTCTTCATCAGATAGTGGCAGTGGTATGGTTTTAATGAGCTGAATTGCTTCATTCCATTGATTGTTGTTTAAAAAATCCTCAATTTCTTTTGCAAGCATCAAATATTACCTCCGTTTAATATGTGTTCTTTTTGATCGGAAAGTAAAATGCTATATTTTAAAATCAAAGAATTTTCTCTTAGAAAATTACAGCTCAAAGCTTTTACATCATTTTCAATATTTTTGGCATCAATATTTTGAGCAGAACTATAATCAAAGTTTCCTTCATAGAATGTCATAATTAAGAATCTATTATCTGCATTACCGGTTTGAAGTAATTGGTCGAAAATAATTTTTTCGCCATTTAATATATTGATTCTATTTTGTATTTCAAACAGTTGAAACAATGGACTTTCTACTGTTGTTCCAAAAACTAAATATTTAGCATATTCTTTATTTATTTGTCGTATTATGAAATCCTGCATAATTTCACCTTTATAAAATATAATTATCATCTATAACCTTAAGGGTGTCTCTAATGATAGCATCTGCTTCTGATTTGGTATTTAGAAGTCGTGTGTTTATATCATTTTCACCGATAATTATTCCAAAATGGAATAAAGTGTGTCTGTTGTTGTAGAAATGATTATAACAGTTTTCCAACTTTGAAATATTTTCGGACGAAAGACCTGATGCCAAGGCCGCTTTAAGTCTATATATACCACTATCATCTTTTTTAAACATATCAAAATTGAGTGATGTCATAGTAATTCTACATTTTGTAAGATTATATTTCAAAACGCCTTCAAGTGCACGCAGGACAGGAAAAGTATACATAGAGAACTCTGTATCATTTCTGGCGGGATTGTTTAGATTAACAATTGCTTGTTTAATAAGAGTTACAATATTTTGGGGAAGCACTTCTTTTGATATGGCAGGTAGATTACTATTATAATCATCTTCAACTTTTGCTGTATCAATAGAAATTCCGTATGCGCTTTTTAAAACTTGAATAAAATTACCACACTGTATAGTTTCTATTATACCGGTAGTTACAATCTGAAACAAATTATTCTTTTTGCCTTGTACGGTCATTTTTATATTATTATAAAGCGTAACTTGTACTTTTTCCATATTAAGAGTGACTGTCCAACATGTTTTAAAACCATTGCTATGCGAAGAATAATCTAGTCCTTGGCAATCCGCTTTAAGTATGTTTAATAATGAAACAATGTTCTCCTCAACAACAGGACTAATAATATATCCTGAATTCCCACCCAAGTCTCTAATTACTTTATTTTCAAAAATTGCACTTTTTGCAAGTTTATCTGCCCTATCATTATATTTATTATTAGAATGACCACTGACTTTTATAAACTCAATAGAAATAATTCCATTTTTGTCATCAATATATCGTTTATAATAGCTTGAAAGGGTGGTTTTCGTTTTCCATTCTCCGGTTGCCCATTTTCCAATGCCTTCATAATCATAAAAAATAGAAATCTGATCATAACCATTTTTCCATGCCCAATCAATAGCATTCAAAACAGCTATTATTTCTCCAGCCACATTTCTAAGATCTATATATTTTTCGTTCCTACCACTATTGCAAAGCTCCATATATATATCATTCGGAGCAAAAATACACACTCCTGAACCATATGCCTTTTTATCGGCATCGAAGCTGCCATCAGTAAATGCAACTACTTTTCCTGCATTCAATCTAGGTGAAATATCATCATTCTTAACGATATCTATATCTTCAAGAAATGCGTGTGCTTCTTCTTCTGATTCAAAACTCTTATATACCGCACCGGCAAAACCTTCAACGGCGCTCTTACAATCCTCCCAGTTACTAAAGAGACCTATAGTATGGCCCTTTTTTACTGCATAAATTCTATTTTTTTTACTCATTGCCAAATCTCCTTATTTAATGTTGCTCCCGGTTTTGTAGCATTTCTTCTTCCGTATAGCCGTTTTCAACAATAATTCTATATGCATCAATTATAGTGCCTGAGATTTCACCAATACGGTTATCAACCTGGTCAATATCCGTCAGGTTAATAATGCTGTCATCCTGAGCCGGATCAGAATGTAACTCATGGCATCTAAGGCTTTCCCATGTTATGATAAGTTTGTCCAAAACAAATTCATTACGTCTAGTGTCCTTGATATATTTTTTTAGTTTCTTTTTTCTTAAAGCGTTTCCTATTTCGGCCACTTCAGGATTTGCCTTATACGCATCAAACGAAAAAAACTCCTTGTCAATTAATAGTTTTATGACAAATCCTTCAAATACCTTTGCAAAAGGATAAAGAATCGGATTATAAAGAGGAATATTCAGATTGTTTGACCTTACCATTTCTAAGATACCAATTGCACTTACTAGTGTTTGTTGATCGTTTTTGAAAAGATATGAAAATGCATTTGAGGAAATCCGTTTTTGTGCTAAATCATATATTTCACTAAAATCGTTTTTGTTTTTATCAAGTACATTTTTTACTTGATCCTGGTTTTCTTGTGGCACATATAACAGGGTGTTCTCTAAATCGCTTAACGGATTTATGCTTTGTATTTTTTCTAAAATATTAGAAAACAGTTTGGTCGACTGACCCTGCAATAGAAGAGTGCCAGTTTCATATTGCGTTAAGGTGAATCTGTCATCTTTATCTTGTATTTTTAATCTGTAATATATAGGTGTCTGATTTTCAACAATTGAAGTATTTGTAAAACTAGTAAGTAAAAGACTCTTTAAATCTTCTATCTTGGATTTATCTGCTATTTTAATGGAGGTATGTATTGGAACAGTTTTTTCTTTGATTTCTTTATCGCTTTTTTCATCGTCGAAACATTGTTGGAACAAAGAAACAATTTCTTCGCTGGCTTTTTCAAAAACAAGTCTTGAAGATTTATCGTTCTTAAAATAAATAATAACAGCAAACTTATCTCCACAAAACTTGTAGCCAAAATCATTGTTAATGCTTTTCTCACTTGTTATCGTATATTCAAATTCAACTAATTTATTTCTAACTATTTCTTTTGCTATTTCTTTTTCGTGTTCGAACTTGTAGCTTTGCATAATACATATCCTCCCAAACCAATGTAATTACAAATTCTCAACATATATGAGTTATATAATTTTCATGCTTCGTGGTAAGTGTTGTTGATTATATAAACGCCTAATAACTGTATCAAACCAACACTTCCCACTTGCCGTATCGCTTACCACTTTCACGGCGGATATAGTTTTTATCTTGCAGCGATTTCATAATTCGCTTGATTGTAGCAATGGATTTTCCGGTTTGTTCTGCAATTTCTTGCTGTTTTATTGCCGGGTTCTTTGCGACCAATTCTAAAACCGCAAGTTCTTCTAAAGTACAGTTCAAAGTATCAAATTGATACTTTGAAACTTTGGAATTGATACTTTGGAGAGTGTTTTCATCCGCAAAATCAATGTGCATATAACGGTTTTTCAGTTCGTGGTTTGTGCCGAGCAGGAGATTGGAGAAAAACAATTCCAAAAATTTTGTGGTGGAATGAATGCCCTTTTGCAAATTATTATAGTTTGCCCGGACCAGCGCATTGCGGAAATACCAAGAGTTTTCGCGGAACGCATCATTATTGACGCGGAATCCAAAGGTTTTCATATATTTAATCATAAATACAGCGGTGGCGCGGGTGTTTCCCTCGCCGAAGGGGTGAATCTGCCAAATATCCGATGCAAACTTTGCAAGGTGCTTTACCGCTGCTTCAACCGACAGCCCCTCATAAGAAAACTGCTTTTCGGTGGCGAAATCATAGTCCAAAGTTTCTTTAATGCTGTTCCAATCCGCATAAATTACGGTGTCGCCGTTCAGCACCCACTCTTTCTTGGTGATGTTATATTGCCTGATTTGGCCGGCGTGGTCGAATACGCCCTCAAACAATCTGCGGTGAACGGTGATCCACTCGGCAGGGGAAAACTGAAACGCTTTTTCTCCCAACAGTTTCGTGATTCTTGCCGAAACGATATCCGCTTCTTTGGTTTCGTTTTCCGTTTCGGTGCGGACAGAGCGCTGCTCATAATAACTGTGAATCCTTTTCTGCGCTTCATCAATGGTGATTTTGCCCTCGATGTGATCCTTGGCCGTATCCAGCAGATAGGCAGAGGTGTTCAGTCCGTCAACCGCCTGCAAGCCGATGGCTGTTTGCCACGCCTCGCTTTTTTCGGCTCTGTCGGGTTCGCCTTGCTTTATATATTCTTCAAGTTCAAATTGCCAATTCTTATCCGGCATATTTGCACCTCATTCCTTACTTAAATCTTCCGTCTTGAAGGTCGTGTAGCCCTCGTAATAATAGCTGTGGTCAATGCCCTTCATATAGACCTCACGGCTATCCACATCATCGGTGAGTGCGTTTTTCAAAAGGTGTTTGATTTCAATATCCTTTATGGGGCTGCGCTCCATTGCAAGAAGATAATCTTCTTTATCAATCTTGCTCCAATCAACAACCTTGTGAAGCTCGGTTTTGAAAATGAGGTCGAGCCAAATGCGTGTGCTGCGCCCGTTTCCTTCTCGGAACGGGTGGGCAATATTCATTTCCACATACTTCTCAACGATTTCATCAAAAGTGGACTGCGGCATTTTATCAATGTTGCCAAGTGCCGCTTCGAGGTACATTAACGGAGCAAAACGGAAGTTGCCCTTGGAAATATTCACGGTTCTGAGTTCTCCGGCAAAATCGAAGATTTCATCAAAGAGATACTTATGAATCGCTTTGAGGGCAGAGAATTTTCCCGCTACCAATTTATCAAGCAATCCGCTTTCAAAAAGATCAAGCGCCTTTTTCTTGCTGATGCGTTCTTCCTCGCGGGCAAGGTCGGCAGAACTTGTTAGCCCCAATTTATTTTCAAGTGCCATAGCGCGCCTCCGAGTATTACTTATCCGCCGCGACGCCGGATTTCATCCAGGCGTCCACTTCACTTATTTTGAATTTCCACAGCCTGCCGATCTTTGCGGCGGGCATTTCTCTGCGCTCGATCCAGTCAAGAACGGTATCACGGCTGACACCCAAATACTCCATGATTTCTTTCATCGAATACCAGCGCTCAAGGTTGTTATCCATAGTGAAACCCCCGTTTTCACGAAAATACAATACTACAAAGTATATTATATCACATTTTTTGAAATATCGCAAGGCTTAACAGGGGTTTATTCGGGGTTTTCAAGAAAAAGTCATGAATTATACGGCATATCAAACAAACGACGGACCTAAGCGTGGGTGTGTGATTCTGTTATAGTCTTTGTTGTAGACGGTAAGGTAACGGTGTTTTGCTCCATTTTTACTTGGCGGCAACGGAAAAAGCGGAAAGTTATCGAATAATATTCGAAGTTTGACGGAAAAACGTCGAATTATCTTGTAAAAAAGGGTTTATTGTGGTATAATACAGATTGTTAAACTGTAGTTATCTTTCAAAGGTGAGGTTTCAAATGATGAAAGCAAGTTATAAAAAGCTGTGGAAGCTCCTTGTTGACAAAGAAATGAGTAAATCAGATCTGCATAAAGCCACAGGGCTTTCCTCCAGCACCATGACTAAACTCCGCCGCAGCGAGGATGTTTCGATGGAAGCTCTTCGAAAAATCTGCATTGTTCTCGACTGTAATATTGCTGATATCGTTGAGTTTGAAAAAGAAAACAATTGACGAAGTAATAATGAGAATATTGAAAAGCGGTCTACACTTTAAAGAATTACATAGGAACATCTGCTTGAATCGCGAAAAGAAATATGCCTGCGTACAAGGTGGGCAGGCTGTGGAAGTTCAAACTGTCAGAGCCAGACGAGTGGATTCGCTCCGGCGGCGCAGCTGACGATAAAGCAGAGAATGCCGACTAAGACCGTTTTATTGTGCAGCGAATTTGATATGATAATAGTGGCTCACTATAGAGCGAAAGGAAACGAAGAAATATGGACAATCAGGTGCATAATCAAATAGTTAGTTTTATATGGGGCATCGCAGACGATTGCCTGCGAGATGTGTATGTGCGCGGTAAATACCGTGATGTGATTCTGCCGATGACGGTCATCCGTCGTTTGGATGCTCTTTTGGAGGATAGCAAAGAGTCTGTCCTGGATATGAAGAAAAAGTTGGACGCGGCAGGTATCGATAACCAGTGGCCTGCGCTGTGCAATGTAGCAGGACAGGCTTTTTGCAATGCGTCTCCGTTCCGTCTGCGCGACCTTACCAGCCGTGCGAAGAAGCAGACATTGAAAACGGATTTTGAAGCATATCTTGACGGTTTCTCTCCGAATGTGCAGGAGATTCTGGAGAAGTTCAAGTTCCGCAATCAGATTGACACCATGATCGAGGCAGATATCCTCGGTGCAGTCATTGAAAAATTTATATCTTCGGATATTAACCTCAGTCCGAACCCGGTGTACAAAGACGAAGAAAAGACCATTCTCAAGCATCCCGGTCTGGACAACCACGGCATGGGTACGATTTTCGAGGAACTGATCCGTAAGTTCAACGAGGAGAACAACGAGGAAGCCGGCGAACACTGGACGCCCCGTGATGTTGTTGAGCTGATGGCAGACCTTATCTTTATGCCGATTGCGGATCAGATCAAGGACGCTACTTACTCCTGCTATGATGGGGCCTGCGGAACGGGTGGTATGCTCACCGTTGCACAGGATCGGCTTATGACACTGGCAACACGGCGCGGCAAAAATGTTTCTATCCACCTTTTTGGGCAGGAGATCAACCCGGAAACCTATGCCATCTGCAAAGCGGATATGTTACTCAAGGGTGACGGCGACCAGGCAGAACATATCAGTTACGGCTCAACGCTGTCCTTGGACGGCAACGCCACCCGGCAGTTTGACTTTATGCTCTCAAATCCGCCTTATGGCAAGAGCTGGAAAACCGATGCCGAAAAGATGGGCGGCAAAAAGGAAATCCTCGACAGCCGTTTCAACGCTTATCTGGACGGCGGGGAGCAGCTCACGATGATTCCGCGCACAAGCGACGGTCAGCTTCTGTTTCTGTTGAATAACGTGGCAAAGATGAAGAAAGACACGCCCCTCGGCAGCCGCATTGCGGAGGTGCATAACGGTTCGTCCATCTTCACGGGCGATGCGGGAAGCGGCGAAAGCAACGCCCGCCGCTATATGATTGAGAACGATCTGGTGGAGGCCATTATCGCCGTGCCGGAGAATATGTTCTACAATACGGGCATCGGCACATTCATTTGGGTGCTTTCCAATAAGAAAGAAGAACGCCGCAAGGGCAAGATTCAGCTCATCGACGCAACGGCGATGAAGTCGGCACTGCGCAAGAACATGGGCAAGAAGAACTGCGAATTTACCGAAGAAATCCGCAAGGAGATCGTTCGCATGTTCCTTGCAATGGAGGAAAGCGAAGTCAGCATAATTCTGAACAACGAGGACTTCGGTTATTGGAATGTGACGGTGGAGCGACCGCTGCGTCTGCGCGTGTATCCTGACAGAGCAATTCCGGCAGATACTTTCAAGAAGTCAGACGAATACGACGGCGTAATTGCTGCTATCGAAAAGGCTGCAAAAACTGCGCTGTTGGACGATTGGACTGCTTTTGCCAAGGCTACTAAACTGAAAGCCGCCGCGTTGAAAAAGGTACGCCCCTTTATCACGGAAAAAGACCCGACTGCACAGCCCATCGAGGGCGAGCCGGATGTTGATCTGCGCGACACGGAGAACATTCCGTTCACCTATGCGGGCGGCATTGATGCCTTTATGAAAAACGAGGTGCTGACCTATGCGCCGGACGCATGGGTGGACGAGAAGAAAACGCAGGTCGGCTATGAGATCAGCTTTACGAAGTATTTCTACAAGCCCGTTGAGCTGCGGGACATGAGTGATATTTTGAGTAGTCTGTCTACCCTTGAGCAGGAAGCCGACGGTTTGTTGGCGGGTATCATGGAGGGACTATCATGATAGAGCTTTCTGTTGTGAAAAGGTGGAAAAAACAAAGACTATCTACGCTTTTTGCAGAAAACAGTTGCAAAAATCAAGGCTGCTTGAAAACGCATGCATTACAGTTCTTTTTCGGAACGATTATACCTAAGAAAAGCTATGATCTTACGGAGGACTTGATAAGAATTTATGAGAAATACATTATTGTTTCTCCTGGAGATCTTGTCTTAAACGGGCTGAATCTGAATTACGATTTTGTTAGTCAGCGTATTGGGCTGGTAAAGGAAAATGGTATTATTACATCTGCGTATGTAATCCTTCGTCCAAGAAAAAGTGTAAATTATGCGTATTACTGTTATTTGTTCAAAGCAATGGATGCCAAAAAGCTGTTTCACGGCATGGGCTCTGGAATCAGACTTACTCTTTCGTATAAGGACTTGAAGAATTATTTTCTCCCCGTCCCGCCTCGAGACGAGCAGGATCAGATCGTGCGCTTTCTGGATTGGAAGGTTTCGAGCATCAATAAACTGATCAATATCAAAAAGAAAGAAATCAAAGCGATTGATGCGCTGAAGCGGTCTATTATAAGCCATGTAATAACACATGGGCTGATGCCAGATGTACCCATGAAATATAGCGGAGTCAAGTGGCTGGGAGATATTCCGGCACACTGGAAAATCACAAAACTTCGGCAGATTTTACATCCGGTCAGCGAGAAAAATCACCCGGAATTTCCTCTGCTGTCAGTTGTCCGTGAACAGGGTGTCATTCTCCGTGATGTCGAGGATAAGGAAGCCAACCACAATTTTATTCCTGATGATTTAAGCGGCTATAAAGTTGTGCGAAAAGGGCAGTTTGCGATGAATAAGATGAAGGCTTGGCAAGGCTCCTATGGCGTTTCGGATTATACCGGAATCGTCAGCCCTGCTTACTTCATCTTCGACATTGTTTTTGAGAATTTGGAGTATTTTCACTATGCCATCCGCAGTAAGGTTTATGTGAATTTTTTCGCCCAGGCGTCCGATGGCATTCGTGTTGGGCAGTGGGATTTACAAATGGATAGAATGAAGGAGATCCCATTCATTGTCCCGCCTGCGGATGAGCAGATTGCCATTGTCAAATATATAAAGCAGGCACTGCCCCAATATGATGCTGCAATCGAAAAATTGACAGAAGAAGTTGCTGTGCTTGAAGAATATAAGAACAAGGTTATTGCTGATGCCGTCACTGGCAAGATTGATGTCCGTGGCATCGAAATCCCCGAATACGAATTTGTGGATGAAGATAACGATAATGTAGATGAAAATTTGGAACAAGGTGCGGCCGAGCCTCCTGAGGAGGAATAAGTATGATAGAGATAAAAGAATGGACTTGGAAGGCCATTCCCAAAAAAGAGATGACTGCAAAAACAATAACCTGTCCATACTGCGGCGTGCGGGTACAGGCGGGTTCTACCACCAGAATTGTCGATACAGCTACCGGTGCCATTAAATATCAAATTCACAAATGCCCGGAGTGCTTCATGCCGGTCATCATTGGTCTTGACGGAAAAATCATACCGCAGTCACAGCTGCTGCCCTATGAAGATGTACGCTTTCTACCGCCCAATGTAGAAAAGCTGTATAACGAATGCAGAAAGTGCTTTCTAAATGAGTGTTATCACTCGGTTATAATGGTTTCACGAACATTGTTAATGTATATTGCGGTTGACAAGGGCGCTGATGTGGGAAAACGCTTCGTCGAATACATAGATTTTTTGGAAGTGAATGGCTATATCGGTAGCCAAAACAAAGCATGGGTCGATAAAATAAGAAAGATAGGAAACAAGTATACGCACGAAATGGGAATGGCAACCCAAGAAGATGCCGATAAGGTTATTGTATTTATAAAACAGCTATTGGGCAACTTATATGAGATGCCTCATTTAGCAGAAGAGGAGGAAACGTAATGCCGACCAATACCAAGGAAAGCGGATTCGAAGCTCTCATTGTAAACTGGCTTGTTGAGCACAACGGATATGAAGAAGGCTCCAACACCGACTACAACAAAGAATACGCCATTGATGAGACTCGGCTTTTTCGGTTCCTGCAGGATACGCAACCGGAGCAATTAGAGAAGCTGGGCATCCGGAAAAGTCACCAAAAATACGCACAGTTTCTCAACCGTTTACAGGGCGAGATTTCTAAGCGCGGCATAGTTGACGTGCTGCGAAACGGCATCAAAGTATACCCCGCCGACCTGATCATGTTTTACCTGACCCCCTCTGAGGGCAACGCAAAAGCGAAGGAGCTGTTCCAAAAGAATGTTTTCAGCGTCACACGACAACTCCGCTATTCACAGGATGCAGCCAAACTGGCATTGGATCTGTGCGTATTTATCAATGGCCTCCCGGTTATTACATTTGAGCTCAAGAATCAGATTACAAAGCAAAATGTTGATGATGCCGTTCAGCAGTACAAGGATGACCGTGATTCCAGAGAGATGCTGTTCCAGTTCAAACGCTGCATGGTGCATTTTGCCGTAGACGATGCCCGTGTCAGGTTCTGCACGAAACTTGCCGGACAAGACAGCTGGTTTCTGCCCTTTGACAAGGGATATAATGATGGTGCAGGAAATCCACCAAATCCCAATGGCATCATGACTGATTATCTTTGGAAGGATATTCTCACCAAGGAAAAGCTGACGCTGATCATAGAAAACTACGCGCAGGTCGTCGTTGAGGTGGACGAGGACACCAAAAAGAAAAAGGAAAAGCAGATTTTCCCCCGCTACCATCAGCTCGATGTTGTAACGAAGCTGCTTGCCGATGTGAAAACAAACGGTGTCGGAAAAAAGTATCTCATTCAGCACAGCGCAGGCAGTGGAAAATCCAACTCTATCGCATGGCTTGCTCACCAGCTTATCGGACTTGAGCAGGACGGTCGCCCGATGCTGGATTCCGTTATCGTAGTCACTGACCGCCGGATTCTTGACAAGCAGATTCGGGATACGATCAAGCAGTTTATGCAGGTCGGCAACACGGTCGCATGGGCAGAACACTCCGGCGATCTCACGAAAGCCATTACCGATGGAAAGCGTATTATCGTGACCACGATTGAGAAGTTCCCGTACATCGTTCCACAAATCGGAGCGGAACACAAGGATAACCGTTTCGCCATTATCATCGATGAGGCTCATTCCGGACAGAGCGGAAGGAACTCTGCGCAGATGAACCTTGCACTTTCAGGGCTTGCTTCTGATGACGAGATGGATAACGAGGATAAGATCAACGCCATGATGGAAGGGCGTAAACTGCTGAACAATGCCAGCTACTTTGCGTTTACCGCAACCCCGAAGAATAAAACGCTGGAAACCTTCGGCGTTCCGTATCAGGACGGCGACGATATCAAGCACAGACCTTTCCATGTTTATACGATGAAACAGGCAATCCAAGAAGGGTTCATTCTGGATGTGCTGCAATACTATACGCCTATCGACAGCTTCTATAAGCTGATGAAGACCGTCGAGGATGACCCGATGTTCGATAAGAAGCGGGCACAGAAGAAGCTGCGCAGCTTTGTGGAAAGCGACAGCTATACCATTGCCAAGAAAGCGGCTATGATGGTAGATCATTTTCACGAACAAGTCATTGCCAAAGGAAAAATCGGCGGGCAGGCTCGCGCTATGGTCGTGACCTCCAGCATTCCTCGCTGTATCGAATATTATTACGCCATCAATAAATGCCTTGCGGATAGGCGCAGTCCATATAAAACGATTATCGCCTTTTCCGGCGAGAACAAGTATCAAGGTCAGAAACCGCCGCTTACCTCTGCCGGATTGAACGGTTTCCCGGACGCTAAGATACCGAAGGAGTTCAAAAAAGACCCGTATCGCATTCTCATTGTAGCGGATATGTTCCAGACGGGCTTTGATGAACCGCTGCTCCACACCATGTATGTGGACAAGGTGCTTTATGACATCAAGGCGGTACAGACGCTCTCCCGCTTGAACCGCTGCTGCCCGAAAAAGTACGATACCTTCGTCTTGGACTTTGCAAACAAGCCGGAGATGATTCAGGAATCATTTTCGCGATATTACCGCACCACGATTCTGTCCGGCGAAACCGATCCGAACAAGCTATACGACCTGGTTGCAACAATGGAGGAATACCAGGTGTTCTCCAACGAAGATGTCGAGCGGCTGGTCAATTTGTACCTGGATGGAGCGGATCGCGACAAACTTGATCCCACATTAGATGCCTGTACTGCCGTTTACAAGCAGTTTGACACGGATGATCAGATTAAATTTAAGAGCGCAGCAAAGGCGTTCGTGCGTACATATGGCTTTCTCGGAGCGATTTTGCCGTATGGTAACGCAGACTGGGAACGGTTGTCCATCTTTCTTAATTTACTGATACCAAAGCTGCCGTCTCCGCGAGATGACGATCTTTCGCAGGGGATTCTTGAAACGATCGACCTCGAAAGTTACCGCAACGAGGCGCGTGAGGTCATGTCCATTCGCCTGGAAGATACCAATACGGAGGTGGCTCCCGTACCGGCGGGAAAGGTCGGGCACATCGTTGAACCGGAAATGGATTTGCTGTCTGTCATTCTCTCCAATTTCAATGATATGTTTGGTAACATCAATTGGAATGATGCGGATAATGTGCGGAGGCAGATCCTTGAGATACCGGCCATGGTGTCTAAGGACGAAAAATATCAGAATGCCATGAGAAACTCTGATGAGCAAAGTGCGCGCTTGGAAAGCGAACGTGCTCTGCAGCAGGTCATCTTTTCGATTATGGCGGACAATATGGAGCTGTTCAAGCAGTTTCAGGACAATCCATCATTTAAGAAATGGCTGTCCGACCTTGTATTTAACTTGACCTACAACAAGGACGGAAAGCCTTATGAGGTACCCAACTCAAATATAGTCCCAAGAGAAAACTAACGTATGTATTGTGAATCGAAAGAATAAGCCTATTTCATCAATTTATGGAGTTGTTCAGAATGTGATGACATAACGTGAGCTTTGGACAGATAACAGCAATATGGTGAGGCAATACAACCTTTCAATCACATAAAACCCCATCGTATATATGGCACAGTTTAGCTCCGTGCCATAGCATTCGGTGGGGTTTTAAGTTTTACATTTGCTGCCGCTTGCTTTATCTTAACCACCTCTTGTTCAACACAACTATCCCTGTCCGTCTGTGTGCGACGAATGATAGAACGGCATCCTTGGTTTTGCGTTGTGGCTATTGACGCGGAGCAGGTTTTCGAGCGGAATGGCGTAGAACCGTTCTTTGATAAAATTCCCGTTCATGCCGTCGATGATTTTTGCGGCCTGTTCCGCATAAGCGCCGGTCACATCAAATTCCGCAAGGCGGACGATCTGAAAACGATATTTTCCAACGGCGGTATACAGAACCTCTCCGGCTTTTCCGTCGCCGTAAGGCGTATAGGCATATCTGGCTGACTGCACGATTTTCTTGCCTTTTTCTTTTATAACCGTTATAGTTGTTTGCTTTAAGGAAACGCCGTCGCAAAAGCCCATGACGCACAGTTCCCTGGCAAACTTTTCGATTGCCGCTTTGCGTTTTTTCTCAATACTTTTTTCGCCTGACGCACCTTGCTTCAATGCTATTTCCGCATAGGTGTTGGGCTTGAAAACGCCGAAACAGTCAAAGCATACGCCGAGAGATAGAGATAAAATTTGCTTATCCTTAGGTGTGATTTTATCGGCGGCGGTGCGGAAATTGTCGCGGTAAATACTTCGCAGCACTTCATCAAACAGGGATACGGACGGGTCTTCAATCAGCTCGTCCGCAACGGTGCCGTCCGCCGCGCTTTCGTTTTCTTCTGCCGGGACAATGCCGATGGGATATTCGCAAGCCTTGCCGACAGCGACAAGCTCGGTAACTTTTTTCTCGGCAAAACCGGTTTCTTTTACGGCAAGCGCAATGCGCTCATCGGCGGAAAGTTCGGGAGCGCTGTTATAAATGCGCATAACCTTACGCAGTTCGACATACCCGTTTTGCGTCGGCACGGTGCAGGCATTTTTCGTTGTGCGGATATGATCCAGCTGCCGAATTACTGCTGCCTTTTTCACATACTGCAAAAGCGGAATGGGGTCGGCGGCATCATAGCCGAGAAAAGCAAACCACAATGTTTCCAAAAAGATTTGCTTGATGTCCTCTGTATCGTCCACAGACAGATTATAATGCGAAACGAACCGTTCGGCGCGGCTTTGCAGCACCGGCTCGTAAGCGCGGATAAAAGCCTCAAAATATCCTTTATCTTGGCTCTTGATTGCCTCAACAAAATATGCGTTCAGATCATCGAACCGCACGCCGCTTTTATCGCTTTCGGTAAAGGCAGATGCGCGTTCGATTTTTTCTTTGCAGAAATATTTGATACGCAGAATTTCATCGTTGATTTCCCAAAGCCGCAGCTTGCCCGAACGGACAGAAGAAAGAATATCGTTCCATATCGTCGGCTCGTGCAGCCGCTTATCCGTAATGCCGCAAAGCAGTTTTTCGGCTGCCTTTTTGTATTCGGCGTCCATACGCGCACCTCCTTCCCAAAGAAAAACAGAATTATTTTTTGCCCAGCGCCGCTTTTGCCTCGTTGATCAGGTTCAGCAAAATCATATCCTGCTCATACTGATTTTGCGCGTAATCAAAATCGATCTGTGCTTCTTCATAATGCCGTTTAGCAAGTTCGATTGCCTTATCGCACACATCCACATCATATTTGGCGGACGGCAGGTTTTTGTTGGTTTTGTGCTTTTCGTTGCGCAGAGAATCGTATCTCTTTTTCCAAATCGCATAGCCGAAACCGTCCTTTTTCTTTTGCTTCGGCATATTCAGTTTATTTTTTGAAACGTATGCGCAGGGAACGCCGTACTCCGGATTGACGGTGCTGCAATACAGCTGCTTATGCGCGGTTTCCATAAAGAAAAATCGGTGACAGATTCCGCACTGCCATGAATAATGTCCGGCGGCAAGCCCCTCGAACATATCGGTAACATAAAAATTGAGCATACGGTCGAAATGAATTCGGCGGCCGAGCATAGCAGAGCCGTTTTTGTTTTCAAGGACAACCGGCGCCATCCAAACTCCCGGTTCAAGCGTAAAATTGTGTGTAATCTCAGTAGCATTCAGTTCTTCGATCCATTCCGCTACTTCTTCTCTTCCGAAAAATTCTTTTGTAAAACCGGCAAGGAGAACTTTGTCCCGAAATCCGTTCTCGGTGAGGTTTACAAAATACATCATCGCAACCTTATAAAAATTGAAGGTGTCGGCGCAAAGATAAATGTAGGATTTTATGAATTCGGTAAGAACGATAATGTGGTCATGCATAGCCGTGCCTTCGGGAACAAAATTGATATTCGGTATCGGCAGGGAAGAAAAGCTGCGCTGCCACTCTTTGATTTTATCATCACCGAGAAGCAAATCAATATGTTCGTACTCTTTGCTGATATTAAAATACGAAAACGGTTTTATTTTCCCGATAATATCAAGTATTTTTTCTACGGTCTTCCGAATGCTTGTAAACAGCTCATCGCTGTAATTTTCCGCATTCAGTCGGTTATACAAATCATTGAGTTTATCGCCCGTCTTAAAAACGTAGAGCAACTTGTCGGCGGGGATGTTTAATATATCGTGGGTAATGATTCCGAGCGGCAGAGTTTTGCCGCCTAAAGTAAAATCGTCGCCTGTAAAGTCAACAGAGAACTTATAAAAATTCGCATCGCCCACAGGCTTTGTTTCAATCAGATTCATGCGCGCCACCTCGTTTCTGTAATCAGTATACCATAAAATCATTTCGCTGTCATCGGAAATTACAAAAATTTCAGAAACGAATTTTTGCGTTCACAGCATTTTATGTGATTTTTCTGTTTTCAGCCATTAGATAGATAGAAGAGCGAAAGCATCGGTTCCGCCGCTGCTTTTGCTCTTACTTTTTTACAAGGAGATTTCAGTATGGCTGACGAAAGAACAAAACTCGCCGTTATCGACGGTGAAACCTTAATGGATATGAAACTTCCGCCGACAAAGTTTTGTGTCGACACGCTGCTGCCGCAGGGGTTATGCATCCTCGGCGGCGCATCAAAAATCGGTAAATCGTGGTGGGTGCTGGACCTGTGTGTGCGTATTGCAAAGGGCGAACCGATGTGGAAATTGAAAACAGCCGGAGGAACAACGCTGTACCTTTGCTTGGAGGACACCCTGCGCCGCGTGCAGAACCGTCTGCTTTGCATCACCGACGAAGTGCCGCCCAATGCGTTTTTTGCTACCTCTGCCGGAACGCTGTCCGACGGTCTGTGCGAACAGATACGGTATTTTGTGAAAGAGCATCCCGACACGGTTTTTGTTGCCGTGGATACCTTTCAGATCGTGCGCAACAACAGCATCGACACCTCTTACGCAAACGACTATGAGGAAATACGGATATTAAAACAGCTGGCGGACGAGCTCGATATCTGTCTTCTGCTGGTGCATCACCTGCGCAAACAGGGCGACAGCGATCCGTTCAACAAGCTGACCGGCACCACCGGAATCGTAGGTGCAGTGGATACCGCTTTCGTGCTGGACAAGAGCCGCCGCAATGCCGATAGCGCTACCCTCTACTGCACTGGGCGTGATGTGGAGGACCGCCAGCTTGAATTCCGGTTTTCCAAAGAGGAATTTGTTTGGAAAATGCTCGGCGACAGTATGGAGAATCGGGAAATGCTGCTTCCGAAGGAGATGGAGCAGCTGGTCGAATTTATGAAAGTGCAGAAAAATTACAGCGGCAGCAACACGGAGTTTTGCGAGCGGTATAACGAATACGCAGGACAGGCGATATCGGCAAGAGGACTCAAACAGCTGATGAATCTTTGGGAATACCGACTTGCCGATTTCGGCGTGCGTTTTCGCAGTCACCGCAGCAACGGCGCCCGACTGCTGGAAATTGAGTATTCCTTTTCTTCCGGTGACGAAAGTGCCGTTGGTGACGGTTAAATCGGTGCACCCCCAATCGGTTCGTCCCAAGCGTTCCTTTCGTCCCTGTCGGCGGTTTGCAGGCGGTTTGTGCCGCTTTCGGCGGGGAGTAGGGATAAACACCGATGCGAAGGAAACAACGCGAATTCGGGGCGTTTTCGGGAGCGTCGGTTTTACCGATTTCCCGGACTTTGTCCGGGGCAAGCAGAGCGTCCGGCTGTCCTCGCCGGAACGCCTTCATTTACGGGCGGCAGCCCGAACCCACTGAATTTAGAAATGGAGAGTGATAATTATGAGTAAACAAAGACGGCGTGACACCACGCTGACGATTCGGCTGACCAAATCCGAAAAAGAACGCATTGAACGCAACGCCAAACGCGCCGAGCGCAGCGTCACCGACTATCTCGTTTTGCTGTCGCTTCAAACGCCCATTCATGTTGCGGAAGATGTAAAGCCCTTGCTGATCGAGCTCAAACGCATCGGCAACAATCTGAATCAAATCACGGCAAAGATCAACGCCGGCGCGTTTCGGTCATACAATTTTGAGGATATGATCGACGGGCAGAAGATGATCTACGAGCAGCTGCTGGACATTGCGAGGAAAGGATAATGGCAACGGTTAGTTTTATTCCCGAATCCAATCAAAGCATCAGCGCAATGAAAGCGGTGATTGACTACTGTTTGCAGCAGAAAAAGGTGGCGGACGCAGACAGCGGCCGCCGATTGGTGAGCGGCGTAAACTGCAGCGGCGAAAATGCCTTCACGGAATTTATGGCGACCAAGACTGCGCATCACAAAAAAGGTGGAATGAATTTTTATCATTATGTGCAGTCCTTTTCGCCGAGCGAAAGCGTGACCGCCGAGCAGGTGCACGAAATCGGTTTGGCGTTTGCGAAAAAAGCGTGGCCGGGGCATGAGGTGCTAGTGACCACGCACACCGACACCGCACATCTGCACAACCACTTTGTCATCAACTCCGTGCATTACGAAAACGGAAGGAAACTCCGCCAAAACCCCGGAACGCTGACAAAACTGCGCGCACTCAGCGACGGCATCTGCCAACAGCATGGGCTGAGCGTTCTCGAACCGTATAAAAAGGACGGTGCAAACATTTCAAGTCGAGAGTACCGCGCCGCGGCGAAGGGTGACAGTTGGAAGTTCAAGCTGATGTCCGATATTGATTTTGTGATGAACCGCAGCGGCAGCCGCGCGGATTTTATGAGGGAGATGCAGCGGCTCGGCTACAAGGTCACATGGACGGACGAACGAAAATATATCACCTTCACTTGCCCGAACGGAATGAAGTGCAGAGATATACGCCTGCACGATGAAAAATATTTGAAAGAGGGTTTGGAATATGAATTCACAATCAGGAAACAGCACACAGCAGAACTCGGCAATGGATATGCTGAGGAAGAAAAATACACGGACACTGTCCGAGCTGGAACAGATCCCGTATCAGCCGCAGGTGTATGCGATCCCGATAGAGCAGCGCAAACGGGAGAGCAAACTGCTGGCGGACGCGGTGGAGTTTCAGCCGAAACTGTATCAGATGATCGAACGGCTGGCAACGGCGGAGGAGCTGAGCGACCACTGCACCCGGATACAGAATATCGAGGCGGAGTATATGGAAAAGACAGTGCGGGAAGTGGTGACGGAGAACCGCAAGACGGCGGCGCAGATGCAGAACCTCGTCGAACAGGCTGGGAAGAATCAAGAGCAGTTTATTTTGAATTGCTCCGAAACTCTTTCCAAGAGTACCGAGACGCTGGACAGCACGATAGAGAAACTGCACCGAAAAATATTGAAAATTATGATAGCCACGGCGGTATCGGCAGTGGCGCTGTCGCTGTTGGTCTGCGCGGTATTCTGGAAGCTGGCAGTATAATTGACGGCACTGCCGAAGACCCGGAGGAACGCCGAAAGCGCATTGAGGCGCAGGAAAACGCCTCCAACCTCGGTGCCGTTATCGGGCTTGCAGTCGGTATCCTCACCGCCGCAGCCGACAGCGAGGAAGATATAACCGCAGAGGAAAACGACGGACCTACCATGAAGATGTAGGAGAAAGGAATTGCCTATGACGAAAAAAGAACACGAAAAAGAATTGCGCTGCTATCCGGCGGCGCTTACCGTCACCGAGGTGGCGGAGATCCTGCGGGTCAGCACCAAGACGGTATACAAGCTGATAAAAGAAAAGTCTCTTCCGGCAGTGAAGGTCGGCAGAGAAAACCGCATTGCCAAATCGCAGCTTATTGACTATCTGCGGCAAAGAGTGCGACCGGGTTCGAACCCAAAGGTCTGTTTTCTTGAGAAAACTTCCGAAAAAGTCTGGACTTGTGCGGTGAGTTGTGATATTGTTCGTGTCGGCAAAAACAAAAAAGGAGTGAACGCAAATGAATGCCGCAACCACACTTGCAGCCAGCGTACAGGCTAAGAAAGGACGTCTTTATGCCGTGATACAGGTTAGAGAGAACGGCAAGACAAAACCCGTATGGCGCGCACTGGGATTGCCCGAGAGCGCCAACAAATCAAAGGTGAACAAAGCCTACCGAGAGGTGGTGCAAGCCTTTGAACAGACCTACGCAGAGCAGATCGCGCAAAACAAAAAGCCTGCCTCGGATATCCCGATCTACGATTATATGTGCGCCTACTATAAAAAGATCGAGAAAAACATTCAAAAGAGTACCGCCGAAAGCTACCGCGGAATGATAAACGGTAGAATTCGGCGGTATTTTACTGCCCGAAAGGAACTGACGGTCGGCAGCATCACCGCAAAGGACATCGAGGATTTCTACGAGTGGATGTTCGAATCGGGCGTAGTCGCCAACACCGTTATCCACTATCACACCGTCCTGCACAGCGCCTTCAAGCGGGCTTTCAAGGACGGGCTGATCGACTCGAACCCCTTTGACCGCATCGACCGCCCGAAGAAAAATAAATTCACCGGCGAAAACTATTCCGAGGAGGAGCTGATCGCCATGCTCGGGCTTATCCGCGGGGATATTATCTATCCGGCGGTTATGCTGGCGGGCGGCTTGGGGCTGCGCCGCAGCGAAGCATTGGGCGCACGATGGTCGAGGGTAGACTGGGAAAAGAAAACCATACTGCTCGACACCAAAATCATTGAGTACAAGGAAAACGGCAAGGTCATCGTTGAACCCGTGGAGGAAATGAAAAATAAATCTAGCCGCCGCACACTGCCGCTGCCGGACCCGGTGTATGAAATGCTGTGCGAGGAGCGGGAAAAGCAGGACCTGTACCGCCGTATGTTCAAGGGCAGCTACAATCGCAAATACGACGATTATATCTGCGTTGATCAGCTCGGCGGGCTGATACGCCCGAATCGGGTCACGCAGCGGTTCGCCGACCTGATCAGGCAATACGGTCTGCGCAAGATTCGGTTCCACGATCTGCGCCACCCGTATGTCAAGCACACGACAAAAATTTTTAGCTTACGC
>UMAK01062375.1_pt1 | contig 26038 bp, 28 predicted proteins | sample 1963681 | NCBI WGS metagenome assembly UMAK01 (sample SAMEA4835913, study PRJEB28245) | human gut metagenome | biome: gut microbiome; material: fecal sample | place: Denmark | collected 2008 | reverse complement strand
GTCAGTCACAGGACTGTATGCTTGAATTATGTTGTTGAACAACTCAAAACGATTGGCATAGTGAACTTCACGATTGCAATTTTCCATGACCTCATATTTTTCCTCAAATTCTATTCCCCATTTGAAAAATAATTTCAATTTAACTTTCATCGGATAAAAGCCTGTTTTCATAACAACAAATGTGCCTTTCGGAAGTGATTTTAACTCATCGGGAGTCATCAAAGGTCTTTCTATCATCTGCAAGGATTGCGACGGATCATTTTTGCTTCTGCTTACAGAGCCTGACATCACAGTTCTTGAACCGAGTGCTTTTGACAGCACTTCTGCACTTGTACTGTTGGGCGCAAAGCCTCCGAAGATGGTCAGCTGTGTGTTATCTATGATAACATCAGCACCCTCTTTGCCGTAATTCTTCTCAAGCTGTGCGAAGGATTGAATTATCGGTACTATCTGCAACCGCCTTGAACGGGAAGCGGAGAACATCATCTCTGCTGAATCAATCTTTGGCAAGGTTCCAAATTCATCGCAGAAGAACACACAGCGGTTTTTCAGTACACCGCCGTTTTCATCTGCGACTGACAGTATTTCACGGTAAAGCTGTTGGATAATAAGCGAAACCATAAAGAATGTGTTAGGGTTTTCCTCAGGCATTACAATGAATATCGCACACTTTTCATTACAGAATTTTTCAGCGTCAATCTCCGTATCAAAACACAAAAGCTGTTCAAGCTCGGAGTCGAGAAAAGCATTCAGCCTTGACAAAGCTGTACTCATAACGCTTGACATACTCTGCTCGGCTGTGTTGAGAGCCGCCCCTGCAAACCATTTTGCCTTGTGGTCATCGGGAAGATAATCCATTAATAGCTGAAACTGATTTTTGCCTTTCTTGTTGGTCGGAGCAAGTAACTCCTGAATGATTTTGAATACCGAAACAATATGCCTTTCTTCGGATTCACAGAATTCTGAAACAAGCAGAATGGTCGCTGTTAAAAGTCCCTCTGCCGCATCATAAAAGTAAGCGTTCTGTCCAAATGAAGCCGAGTCCATACCGGAAAGAATAATCGTTTTTGAAATGATTTTTGCGTATTTTTCGGTTCTTGCCTTGTAAACAAGCTGTTCGGGCTCGGCTTTGTATAAGTCCATATACTTATTCACAAGATGCAGGAGATTGTTGCCGTGAGAGCGTGTTGGGTTACGCAAATCTATTACTGAAATTTTGTAGCCGTAATACTTTTCTGCAATCGTTCCATAATTCCGAACTACATCACCCTTTGTGTCGGTTGACAAAAATGACATACCAGTAGCGCAGGCATATTCAATGCATGGATAAAGCCAAAATGCAGTCTTGCCGACACCTGCCGCACCAATCATCAGAGCATGCACATCTCCTGTATCAACCATTGCGGTTGTTCCTTTCCTTCCGTTTTTACATCCAACAACTATTCCTTGTTCAGTTGGTCTGCTGTCAGGATTTTCCCTCCACTCATTTGGCTGAAAATCAACTTGCTTATAGGTTCTTTTTATTTCCTTTTTGGTCGCCCAACGAGCCGTGCCGTATTGCCCTTGTCCAACTGTTTTATTTTTTATTCGATTTAGTGAATAGTGATTGCCGACCGTAGAAATTATTATGAACAAGGCAAACATTGAGCCTGCAACAATAATCAGAGTTATAACACTTGACGGCATATTTCATCAGTCCTTTCACCGTTTAAAATATCCTCATTCCAATCTTTATGAGTTGGAATGAGGATTTCATTTTGAATATTCAGTTTGTTCAGTTTGTCGGCTATGCGTTTGTTGGCGGTCTGTCCTGCTTCGTCATTGTCAAAGCAAAGAAAAACATTTTTGATATTCGGATTGTCATTAAGACATTGAAAAAGCACCCTATCCGAAACGGAGCAGGATGCCGCATAGCTGTGTTCTTTCCAATTTTTCTTGTGCATTGAAATGTAGGAAAGCATATCAATGGGAGCTTCGAATAAAAATAGCTTTTCGCTTGTGCCGTTAAAGTGAAAGCTGTACTCGGGCTGACTGCCTGCAACATTTCCTTTGTACGGATTATTCGTTACAGTTCCTCGCTTGTGAGCATGGCGAGGTTTACCGTTTGAATCGTAGCCGACAAAGACAGCGTTGTGATAATCGGCTGACTCATAAATCATTTTGTTTCTGACAAATTCAAAAAGTACATCCTTATCAACACCTCGAGTCAACAGCAGATAAGAAAAAACTCTGCTCATTCTGTCATATCTCGGCGGCAGTTCAAAAGGTTTGTGTACTCTTTCTATGGTCGGCGATGTTATGATTTGACCGCCACAGTTATTCAAAAGCATTTCCACCGCTTCGGCATAGTCCTTGTTGTAAAATCTGCGGACAAAATCAACCGCATCACCGCCTTTCTGTTCGTACTGATGATACCAGAGATGCCCTCTGATTGTAACCTTTTGCGAGCCGTCAAACCATTCGTATTCTGAACCTGATTTCCTGACTTTCTCGCCTTGATGGATTAAAAAATTAGCAAGGTCTGTTCGCCTTGCCTGTTCTCGCTGTTCTTTTGTAAAATGAATGTAAGTTGATATTTTAATCACTTCCTTGTATATATTTTTCTTTTCTGCTGTAATATCTTATAGTGGGTAGTTCTTTCTCCTATCACCGTGATAGGTGGCACCTGTCAACTATAAAAAGACCGTCCTCTTATTGACAATTAGTTATATAAGTGATTATAATATTGAAAACTGGAATTTTAAAATTTAGAAAGGTTAGAAACTTTTATGAAAGATAAACCTAAATCAAATAAAAAAGATCTAGCGCACAAGAATAATTTTGAAGAAAAGGATATAAAAAAGAAAATAAATGTTGAGAAAACATCTTTAATTATATCTATTCTTTCTTTAATTATATCTATTATTTCAGTGATATTGACTTCTTCTATTTCAAATCAAAGTCTTGAACTTTCAAAAACTATTTCGCCAAGCATTTATGATATTGAATGCACACATATTCAAACTGATTTTTTTAAAAAAAATATTCCAAATGATATAGTAGTTGAAAATAATACAGATATACTTATAAATCAAAAAAAGGGTTCTATATCTGATATAGGCAATATTATCATGTGCAAAGATGAAAGCACATCAAAATACTTAGTATATAGAATAGAATCAATCCGTAATATGACATATGATAATGAAGAAGTTATGAATAATTACATCAAAGATTATGCATCTTTATATAAACCAAAAAATTGGAATTATATTGAAGAACAAAATACTTTATATTCAATTTTATATGTTAAAAATGGAAATGGGCAAATTGATTTATGGCTGATTATATTAAATACAGATAAATCATATTATAAAATTTACAACCATACTGCGCTAACTTTAGAAAACCAAAATAGCGATCTTAAGGAAGCTTTTATCGCATATAAGTACGCTAGAGATTTTATATTTGAAAACAATATCTAAAAAAACATCTTTATTCATTAAACTACATCTTCAGCCCCTGAGCCTGCTTTTTATCATTAATCTTCTTCTGTAACTTTTTATCCGTCCGTTGTTCTTTCTGCTTTTCTTCAAATCGAAGTTGATTTTGAATCATATTGCTGAGGAAACGCAGGAGATAAAGAGAAGAAACTGCAACGCTGTTTTGGCTTGTTTTAATTGAATAATGCTGAGGAGAAAGAACGCCTCTGCCTGAATCAAAGACTGATTCGACAGAGGTGTTTTCTTCATATTCAAAGAGATTTGAAACAGATGCTTCGTCTGTATTCTCGATTTCTTCCGCTTCATCTTCGGTGATATTTAATTTCAACGCTTCCTTGATTACCTCATTCTTGATTGACTTAAAGTCCTTGTTTTGGACAAGCGGAATCCTGTCAGGCATTTCATCCGTGTAGGTGCGGATTGTATTTTCCTTTTGCCCATACCAAAGGTCATACAGTTTTTTGATCCTGCCATCACTTGCAAGCTCCTCAACAATGGAATCAACGATTGCTTTTACATCAGGTTTCAAATAACCGTAAACCTTTTTACCACTCGTTTTTGAAAGCCTGTCGGCAAGCTCCAACAGCTTATGCTGAATTGATGCGCTGATATATATTTCAGAGTTGATTTTTGACACCAAATTCTCTACAATATCACGAGCCTCAGCACGGAGCTTATCCCTGTGTTCTGTCTGCTTCTGATAAATACTTATCAAGTCCTGACGGAAGATAACCTTTGCAAGATTTGACTTTATATTTTCAATCCCCTTTTCCGTTAGATACGCTTCGTTCGGTTTTGTAGAATAGGCAATCATATGAATGTGCGGATGATGTCCCTCGTTATGAAATGCGGCATACCATCTGAATTTTTCGGGAGTGATTTTCATATTCTCCGCTATCATATTTCGCTGTGAACGAATTAGATTCATCCAAGCTTTTGCATTGTTGTAGCCCAGCCGTTCTGCATCTTCTCGCTTGAGAGAAATAATATGCGTCCACACATTACTCTTGCTTTCTGCAACTTCTTTTTGCACATCAGATAAAACTATAGGCACACCGTCATCGGTAAATAAGCCGTGTGAAGATACTTTTTCTACTCTCGGTCGCTGTGCAATGTAGCTTATATATTTTTCTCGGTCGCCGAATAGTTCAGCGTGAGCTTCGGCAATCCGCAGAATCAATTCATCTGCATTACCTCTGTTCGGCTTATCAAGATAATCCTGATACTCATACAAGTCCTTTGAGTCAGGATAATCAGAAAGCAATTTCTTAATAATCTGTTTTTGTCTTTCGGTTGTTTCCATAAACTTTTGTGTACTGTCAGCCTGTTCAACTCCGTCACGGGTGGCAATGTATGAAACATAATTTCCGATATGAGTTTTGGAATTCGGTTTTATGTACGGTGATTTCATAATAATTCTCGGCATAGCTTACCCTTTCTGGAATCTAACCGCATCATCAAACTTATATTTACCGCTGTTTCGTTTGACCTCATCAACACATATTTTTCTTAAATCCCTAAGCTGTCCTTCGGTAATATCATTGGTCGCCGCAATAACATGCATCAGCATTGCAAGCTCTACACCCTGTTTGAACAGAACTCTTGCAATCCTGTCCTCTGTATCAAGTATTTTTGAACTGATGACAGATTCAAGTGCAGGAGTAAGCACTTTACTAACACTCTTTGAGTTTAGCCAAGCAATGTAAAATTCAATAGCGTTTGAAATAAACTCACTTCGTGATGTTGCATTGGTTCTTGAGATTGCATTGTCGCAGGCTTTGAGTAAATCCTTACCTATATACAGTCCTATTCTCTTTGAGTCGTTGTCCATTTTTCACCTTTCCTTTCGGTAACACTTCGAGTATTATGAGAAAATCTCATCAAAACGGCAAAATCGGGCAGTTAGGAATACAAGCGGTAACACAATGCTAAAAAGTAACACCTTTGAAAATCCCCGAACGGCGTTGCCGGTCGGTGTGTTTCGGCAACCGTTGCTCTGCAACGGAATACGCCTTTATCCTGCTTAAAATTCCACCCTTTAAAAACTGCCCGAAATGCCGTAACTTCGATTTTTCACACCTTGCCACAAACCGCCCGATTTCGGCTTTTATTCGATTTCGGATACTTTTCCGACTTCTCCTTTAAAAGCCGACACGAGGCGAATGTGGCGAGAATACCGCCGTTATTCTGCTTTTATTGATTTGCCGTTTATTACTTCAAAATTACACTCTGTATATGACAGTCCGTACTCCTTAACCTCACGATTCAGAATATCGAACATTGATTGTTCAATACTTCGAGGGGATAACTTGATTTCATCACTTAATGTGTCATAGCAAATCCATTCTTCGCTCTCGGGTGTGTCCTTTACAAGAATATCAAATCCGAGGAGCATTTTATCGGGAGTAGGAAATACTACGGCGTTGATTTTTACACAGCCGACTGTGAGTGAAGCAAACAGAGTGTCGTGCTTGTCTTTTGAATTTTCGGAAAGTAATTTCTTAACCTCGTTCACAGACAAATACATTTTGAAAATATATTTATTGCCGAGATGCTTTTTCAATTTCTTTCTCTCGTTCATAAACTCATGCCACCTATTCCCATATCTTCATCTTCATCAGGTGAATCAAACAGATTGTTCTGTTCAAGGTTTTCGTAGAATTTCTCCGCACTGTCATTCACGGCTTCGTTTAATACTTTTAAATCAAAACCGCAGTCCTTATAGCCTTGCGATACTGTATCGTAATAGCTTGCACCGGGCAGTCCGAACTGCTGCTTAAGATTCATAATGTAAACCATTGCAGTCAATTCCGAACCGCTATTCAATTTCACAGGCAAGTCCTGCTTGAAGTAGTGAGAGGGATAGCCCTCGTAGCGGTCAAGCAGTTTTTCATCTCTCGGCTGAAGCTCCCACAGTGCAACGGGAACGGACTTACCGACGCAAGGTGCGATTGTCGCATAGGAACAGTGAGGCATACCTTTGAACTGCAATTCGTAATTTTCGACCACTCCAATGTCTAATAGCTTTGCTGTGGGGCAACGGTATTTCATCTGTTTAAGATTGAGGTTACTGCCGTAGGCAATGTATAATTTTTTACTCATAATAGCTTTCTCTCCTTACATACTCATAACAAAACCCGAATCCTCATTCTGCTCAGTTGCAGTTTCAGATTCGGGTTCGTTGATATTTATATTTTCGTTTGTATTCTGAACTGTATCGTTCAACTGTGCGGCTCGTTTTTGAGCAAGTCTTTCCTTTTGCTTTTCAGCCTGTGAAGGATCCTTCCACGCAATGTTGCCCTCAAGATTTTTCAGCAGATGATGACGAGCTGTTTTGAATTCGTCACCTATCAAACCCAATCTCAAAAGCCAAGTTCTGAAAGTGTACTTTTCATTATCCGATACAGTTTTAGCGTGTCTTGCAGACTTCTGAATTAAAGCCTGATGACTGATTGCAAGGCTAAGCTGAATAGCACTTTTAACCTCGCCTGCGTGTAAGGTTGAATTAAAAAGACGGAATTCAATCGTACCCTTGTAGAACACGCTGTGAAGATTCAAAGCATGGTAGCGTGTGTCATCATAGTGTCGGTAGCTGTAATCCTCTCCGTCATACCACATTGACTTGAATTGTTCCATAGACATAGGATGGCGGTTATTGATTTCATCAAGAAAGCGAGTGTCCATCTTCTGACAGTAATGTTCTCTTGATACATTCACTTTTAATGCCTTGTAGAGCAAATCCTCTTTCGCCGCCATAATGTTTACGATATTGCGAAGTGTTTTCGGGGTATGCGGAGCCGCATTAATATGGCAATGCAAACCACAGCTTGAGTTGACTCTCGCTCCTGCGCCACGAAGCTTTCTGACAAGCTCCTGTATAGTTTCTATATCATCATAGTTACAAATGGGAGTGACAAACTCTACCGAGTACAGAGAGCTTGCATTCTGTCCCGAACGGTTTTCACATCTAACGCTTGCGTCACGCATAATCTTCCACATTCTGCCGTCATTATCACGAACAGAATACGCATCATAGCAGCCGCCGACATGAGTTGCGTCTGTATGAAAATAACCGGCAATCACTTTCGCCGCAGTACTGCGAGTGATGCCGGTCATTTCAATTTCTATTCCGAAATTCTGATTTTTCAAGTTACCACCTCGGTATTTTCTTCCTGTGGCTTTGGCTTTTTAGGCTTGGGTGTTTTTACCTGTGAATCTTTCATATCAATGAACTCCCTGACATTTGCAGGGACATATTTTGCGTACAGAGCGTCCACAGATTTTTCAAGCTCTTCCTTGAAATCCAAATCACGCTGTGACATATACAGCCTGATTGCAGACAACTTTTCATCGTCATACATAATGCTGATACTTGATTTTTTCAATTCAATCACTCCTCACTTTTTGTTTTTATCAATATATTTGATGTTTGGAATCTTCAGCCACTTCGTCCAGCTTCGTCCTGAGAGCTGAGTTTTGACAACTCCGTAAGCGGTGCCTTGTGCTTCGATAACTTCTCCGTTTCCGATATACACACCTATGTGACCGTCCATCCAAACAGCAAGGCCGGGTGTGTCGGGCATAGTTGAAATCGGTCCGCTTTCTGTAACGCTGCTCCAGATTGAATTTGCTCCGCAATCCGTAAAGCCGTTTGAGCCTGCGACAATTTCTCCGCTGTCAGCATTGTACCAAGCGTAGGATTTTATCAAGCCTATGCAGTCGCTGACTCTCTTGCCGAGCCACTTTTCACCAATCTGTCGCATTTCACCGCCAGCCTCATTGTTGCCGGGAAACAGACTTGCCTGTTGGTCGAGATATTGCTTTGTGCAGACTTGACCGTAACCGCCGTAAACATAACCCCAGCCGTTTTTGTATGCGTTCTCGCACCACTTGACAAGGTCGAGGTTGTTTTTCGTTGTTTTGTCCGTAAAGCCTGCGATGCTGATTTCAGCGCCCTTGATTGACTGCATCATCTTCTGAAACTCGTCATACTTAATCTCCGTTCCGAATTTCTGATTGACGGTTTTTATCAAATCCTCATCAGACTGATTCTTCTTGAAACAGGATACAAAGTTTTTTACAAAGTCCTCATTCTCTGATTTATCGGACAGAGAAAACAGATAGATAACCTCTGCCTGTGTGTTATAGTCGGACAACTTTTTATTTTTCAGTTGATTTTCAACCTCTGTCATTGTGTCGTTAATAAGCTGTAGATTTTCCATCTGCTCGGCTGAAATGTTTTCTTGTATAGACTGATTGAGCTTGTCTGTGTCAATATCCATACTGCCGTTAAAAAAGGAAACAACTGCAACAATCGGCATAACCACAATTATGATTATACCGATTATTATACCGCCTATTATTTTTATTACCTTTTTATCCGTGAGCAGAGAAACTGCTATTTTCTTCAGTGCCGCACCTATGGTAGCACTCATTAAAATTCACCTCCGTAATAAAAAAAGCCAACTGATTAGTAACTCAGTTAGCTTTTAAAGTTATTTATATTTATAAGCGTTATAAAAGGAAAATAATGTTGCTATCATCTATTGTATTTACATTTTGTTCCTAATAGAATCAAGTTGCCTTACAATATTTACTAATGCATTTTCACTTTCTGTTAAATTGGAATTTTTATTATCCGTATAACCCATCATATGTGCATATTGAGTTACAAGCATATACTTCTCTTCAAATTTGCGTTTTTCCTTTTCAAATGATGAATATGAAATAATAACTTCATAATTTTGTTTACATGTATGTTCCCATTCTTCTAATACTATAAATTGAATAGATTGATTAGGTGCAAGCATACAACCATCAAGTTTAATTTCTTTATCACCATCTCTTACTAATTTTAAAGTTGGCAACACAGAAAAGCTATTAATTATTGCTCCAGTTTTACCATAGTTTTTTATTTTTAAATAAAAACATCTATCACGTGGATCTTTCACCAAATTTGCAATGATATATGGTCTACTCTCTTCTAATCTTGCAGTTTTCATTTCATTTATAGATTTTCTATTCATTATTACAATAATAATTGTAGCAACGACATATACAAATGTCAGAACACACATTATAAATCCTTGATTTTGATTCATCCAAGTAATCATTTTTTACCTCCAAGACGTCTTTTGTTTTCATATAGAAGGAAATTATCAATATCTCGTGGAGAACATTTTTCCCCATATTTTTCAAAAATATATTTCCTTAGTTGCATTGCCCTCATACAAAAATCTACATATACTTCATCACCCTCTAATAATATTTCTTTTCTCTCTTTATGGACAAATCTAGTTATACTTCCGGCAGCACGACTATCATATATAAAAAAGTGATTTGGCAGATGAAAATGTAAATATTTTGATGCTAAAGAATGCTTTTCTAATTTTGTGATTTCAGTAATTTGATTAACTAAGAATTTGTGTACATATAAAATCTCTTGTAAATTATCAAGAGAAACTTCTGTGGTAGATTTTAAATATTTTAATTTATCATCTAATTCAACACCAAATTGCAAAAAATGAGGTGCAACAACATCCGAATAAAAATCATCGGATGGCACCGATTTTTCTTTTATTCTTTCAATTGCTGCTGCATAACTTCTTCCAATTAACCATATTTTACCTATAATTACATTCTCGTTTGTATGACTAGGATTTTTTAAACACATATCATATAGAATTTGGTTACCAAAACTCCAATAATCATAGTCTTGTGTTCTAAAATTTTCATAAACACTATTTGTATATGCTTCTAAAACTTTCATATAAGTCACCATAATAATTATAGCATTAATAAAAACTTTTGTAAATCACCTACCGCCTGCACTGCCGAAAATCTCTGCTTTGTATTCGGGAGCCTGAACGAGAAGCAAATAGCGTTCATTTCCACACCTATAAAGACAGGTGCCACGCTCACCGAATTTGATTAGGGCATACTCATTTGGTTCTACCATTAGGGCATCTTCAAAGTCCTTCGGATTGATGTTGCCGGGAAAGAATAAGAAGTGATGAGTCGGAATTGAGAACAATGGTTTTGTGTATTCCTTAACGCTCGAAATCAAAAAATCGTCTATGTTTTGACTGGCTAAAATCACGGCTGAATCCTTTTTGCGGACGCGCTTCATTGCGTTTCTGATATACTCAATAGCTGTTAAATTTGAAAGAAACAAATAGAGTTCGTCTATTGATGCAACGGTGTTTCCCTCTCCGAGAAGTTTGTTGCTCATATACGACAGAATATTGAACAACATTGCATCTTTGAGCCTTTTGTTCGTGTCAAGCAAACCTTTTACCCCGAAGCATAGAAATTTATCATCTGTAATGTTTGTATGACCGTTGAAGTATTTACTTTCAGAACCGACACACATACTGTGAATACCCAGACAAACCTCCTGCAAAATTTCTTCGGTGTAGAGATACTTTCGCTTGTGGTCGTAGGTCATATATTCTTCCTCGCACAAGTCATAGAAATCACTCATCACAGGAAAGTCGGACGGTTTCTTTGTGCTGTAATCAGTTGTGTCGGTTATGCCGAATCGTGCGTACAGCTTCATAAGCAGAATTTCAATTGTATCAAGCTGTGCGTCCGTGAAATCCTTGTAAGTTCTGAAAAAGTCTTTCAAGAATGCAATGTGCTGTGATAAACGAGTAACTTTTGTAAACGCTTCCGGAATATGCAAATCTTCCTCGCAGGAATCAAAGTCTATCTTGCTATCAATATTGGTGTGCGAATTGCCTGCAAGCTCAGCTTGCTCATTCCATGCTTTAGGTTCAAGGGGATTAATTTTGTATTTGCCTGACATAAAATCAATGTAGCAACCGCCGAGGGCATTTGTCATATCCTCGTACTCAGACTCGGGATCAAGGCAAATAATTTTCTTTCCGCTTTCTCTGATATTAGTTAAAATCAATTTAAGAAGATAACTTTTACCCTGACCTGAGTTTCCGAGAATAAGGATATTTGAGGTTGTCTTATCTTCAGTCCTGCGGTCAAAATCAACAAGAATATTTGTGCCGTATTTATCTCTGCCGATGTACAAGCCGTTGGGATCTGTCTTACCAGAAAAATTAAACGGAAACAGATTTGCAACAGATGAGGCAGGCAACACTCTTTCATACAAAAGTCCGAATTGATTTGAACCTATGGGGTTCACCGACAAGAAGCCTTCTTTCTGCCTTAGCGTTAATCTATCCACTTCAATCTTGGAGCGTGTCAGCTCCATTGCAATATCGGTTTGCAACTCCTTCAATTTCTGCTTACTCTTGGCTTTAAGCTCTATGAACACAGAACAATGCAATAACGGTTCTTTGTTTTTTCGTAAGTTCGCCATCAGCGTGACAACATCCTGCAAGTTGCCCTGTGCTTCAATGGTTTCATTTACATCGTTACCGCTTGATTTGAGCTTGTTTTTGCGTGTTGCGTTCTGAATGATTTTACGCTGTTCCATACTTTCAACAAGCCTGTGGTAAATGCGAAGCGTTACTCCGTTTCTGTCTGCAAGCTGTGAGAGTATTGCTTGTTCTTCCGTACTCGGCGGATATTCTCTGACTGCCCACACACTGCGGTATGAGTCGCCGACAATGTAATAATCGGTGAAGAACTTTATCGTTGACGGCAGAATCATATCAAAGAAATCTTTTGTGTATATTTCTTCTGCCTGTTCGGGTGTGAGCACCTTTGGTTTTCTATTGAATAGTCCCATAATTTTTACCCCCTTTAATTTCGAACTGCCAACACAAGTATGCGGTCATCCTGATTGTATCCGTAACAGGTTGAAAGCGTTAAAATCAGCTGACCGTAAACAGGTGTAATTTCTGTGTTATACAGAGATTTTGTTTTTGAATAACTGATCCATTTTTCATAGGTTTTGTCCAAATCTGTTGTTATAAATCTGTACCAATCATTATCGGATTTTACTTTCATAACAGAAAAGACAGAGTACACAAATACTCCGTCTTTCGTTTCGAGCACAACTGTCGGATGCTCTGTAAAATAAGAATAATCGGTATAGTTGCAAAGGTCTGCAAACATTGTGCCGTTGTTCATATGGTGTCCGTAAATTATGAGATTGGTGCTGTCGGCTGAACACCTTGCATCAAGAAACGGAGTACCGCTGAAGCTGTACTCACCGTAAAAGTTTTTGTTCAGATACTTCTGAGGATTGCTTGGTGTGTGCATAACAGGGTAATTGATTTTTGTACCAGATATGCTTATCCAGCCAAAACACTCGGAATTCATTGAAACAAGTTCTGATATTGAATGCGGTTCGTAACAGGTTGTGTAAGACACGGGCGATTTATCTCCAACATCATTTTCACAATCACTGACTTTAAATAAATTTGGTTTTTTAATTATTTCTTCAATGGTTGCCTCAGTTGTTTCTTCAGTAACGACTTCTGCAAGCTGTCTGAATTCTTCCTTTTCCTTGTTTTCGGCATAGAGCCTTAAAAATATCGAAATCAGACAAGCAATTATAATTACTGAAAATATGCCTATCACAATTCCCGTTTGGATTTTTCCTTTATGCTTCTTCATAGGTCTGCTCCTTTTCAAAATACTGCTCGCCGTCATAGTCGGGTACTAAATCGCCGTTCATACTTGCTTCAAAATAGATTGCGAGAAACCGCTTGATGTCGGCTTTCTTCATTCTGGTTACTTCAAAGCCTTGGTCTGAAATAATCTTCTCAACCCTGTTTGCTTTCTGCAAAACATTTTCGGATTTTGAAGATTTACACCTTGCTATGAACAGAAACTGCCTTGCGGTTGAGGTTTCGGTCTGAATACTTTCGAGAAAGTCAAGATCTTTAGCAAGAATTTTTCTGACCTTATCATTCTGTTCAGCTTCAATTCTGCCTTTGATATAGCTTTTGTTCGTATCAAAGCACTCGCATGAGTCTGTACAGGTAATCTCAATATCCGGCACAGCAGAAAGTACCATCATCAGGTGGCGCACCTTGATTTCAATATTCGTATGAGAAAGTACGGAAATATTTGTCGGCTGAACCATATAGAAGATAAATTCTTCCTTGCCGACCTTCAAGCCGTTTTTCGTAAAGGTTTTTATGCCCATCAAATCCTGAACCGATTTACCTTTTTGTTTTGTTTTTTTCTGCTTGTTCTTCATTTATTTGCCCCTTTCTGCCCAAAAATAAGTCTGTTGAGTTGATATAAAATACTTCACAGCATAGCGGATAAAATCAAGAATTGTTGTATCTTCAAGCCTTATTGACAAAAACCCGAAGCAAAGTGTCACTGCAAGCGGTACTATTATCCTCGTCTGTGCAAGTATCAGGATTGATAATAAAAGCGCTATGCTCATAATTGCAAAATCCCGTAAGCTCCACAGCCACAGATTGGCGGTAGCTTTGAGGTTCTGCGGATATAAATAAGTGGTCATAATCTTTAAATTCCTTTCGTTTTAAATCGGAGCAAAGTTCTAACAAGCTTGTTTGATTAGAACTTTGCGATAGATTGCAACTTGTGCCAAGGAGCATTGCTCCTCTGCTTTTTAGCGGAAATTTTACGCTAAAAAGCAGTAATGTTCTACGCAACATAAGTGGAGTAGAACATTGGCACTAAGTTATTTAGCCGCCCTTGCAACGCTTCTCGTCAGATTAACAGCAGTTGTAGTTGCGTGAACAATGCTTGTCATATTCACCTTTACGCTTGAATCAAGACCGAACTGCTGTGCAATTCTCGGAACTTCGTTTGATGCAAGCATTATTCCAAGTCCCAAAAGCATATTGCCGGGGAAGGTCAGCAACCCGAGGAACAGCAGAGTTGTCTGCATAAATGCCGTCAGGCACAACGCCGCTATCTGTTTCATCCACTGATTGAAGCCGTCCTGATAACCTCTCGGAACACTGAACATATACAGCGAACCTACCGCCATCTGAATGAGCAGAATTCCTCCACGCTTGATGTTCGCAAAAAATATTTTTATTACGCAGTAGGCAAAAGCTACCATACATAACAGATTCAGTAAACCAAAATTCACTTGAACAGAAACTGCAAAACTACCCTCTAAAACGCTTGTGCTTTGTCCGGCTAAATCAAGGCTTTGCTGTCCTGCCATTATGGACGACAAATCCTTTGAAAATGTGTTTTGCAGGCTGATGCAGAACTTATACAACTCCACAGGTACTACGCCAAACAGCGAACAGGCAAAGAACCCTTTTAATACATTTATTGCTGTTGTCTTGATGTTTGCTCTGCCGTTCTGATACTCTATTGCAACATCAAATACGGCAACAACCGTGCCTGCGACGAACAATGCCCAGCCAAAAAGAGTAAACAGATTTATTGTCGCCTGCACCCATTCAAGGTCAAACACATCTGCGCCCATATTTCCCATCATAGTAAAAAAGTCTGCGACAGCGTTGTAAATCGTTTCATAGAACCACTGTAACATCGTGTTCCATATAGCGTTTGAGATTTGCTCACCGAGGTAATCAAACACACCACCTATGGCACTTCCGATTCCGCCGATGAAATCTCCTAACCAGTCAAAAATATAAATCACCTCCACAAAAGGCTGTTATGACTTAACACAACAGCCTTATTTTTATTGTTATCAGAGTATCGTCCAGATGTACAGTGGTGCTGTCAGCGAGAACACAAGACAACCGAAAAGTATTGCCGGCGCCGTGAACTCAAACTGCCCGTGCTTGCGATAGTCCATATACGCCATTGCGAGTTTAACAAAGAAAAGTATAGCAAGAATCATATCTACCGCCGGGAACACAACATTGTTTACTACATTTTTAATCTGTGTTTGAGCGGAATTCCAAGTACTTTGAATTGCAGACGAAACATCTCCTGCGGCAAAAGCAGGCAGAATTGAAACTGTAAGCATTGCCACAACAACAGCAATACTAATCAGTATTTTAATGAATTTCATTCGATTAGTTTTCATTTAGATAACCTCCATCTTTTGTAATGCGTTTTCCGATATATACCTGACTTTGATATTCAGCTTTTCGGCAAAACGGATTTCCTTTTTCATACCATCTGTAATTTGATTGCCGAAAACCCATACTTCATCGCAAACCCACAGTAGAGAAATTCCTGCCTGCATACCGAGTTTTCTTTCTTCGGGATTATCGTCATTTAGTACGAGGGCATAAAAATGCGGTATGACAGGAGCCATACCGCACTTAAAAACATATTGTGAATACCGTTTTGCGTTTTCAATGTTGGCTGTAATATTTCCACTCAAGGGTGAACAGACATATGCTCTGTACATTATTCATCGTCCTCGTCTTTCTTTCTGAATTTGATGATAAGGAATGCAACTAAACCACCCAGAGCGACTGAAGCTAAGCCAATGAAAAAGCCGAGATTTGAATTGTCTCCTGTCTGTGGTTTTTCGGGTTCAGGCTGCGGATGAACTGTTACAGTCTGATCCTTGTCATCAATATCAGCGTGAACAGCAATTTCCGTTTCATCACGGTAGAGAGTTTCAAAAACTACAATCTCTGTATCAGCTGTGATTACAGAACCGTCAAAAGTGAATGATACTGTTACTTCGCCGTCTGATGTTTCGGGTGTGAATGTTACTTCGGAACAAACTTCTTTGCCGTCAACAAGGAATGCTTTTCCGGTTGACTTATCCATAAGCACACCGATAATTTTGTATTCTTTTCCAACGGTCAGATTCTTGTAGGAAACAACATCGTCAATGGTAATATCACCGTTAACTGTGAATTCCTTTTTACCGTCAATAGTTGCAGTTGTTCCGAGTTCAGGTATTTTATCGTTCTCGACTGTGATTTCGATAATTTCCTTGTTCTCTGAAATTGTCACGGGATAGCTTTCACCATTTGGAAGATATCCCGTGGCAGGCTTTAACTCACGGACAATATATTCGCCGTAAGGAACATTATCAAAAGTGAAAGTACCGTCCTCATTTGATTCTGATGTCAGAATGGCAGTTTTTTCTGTAAATTCTTTTTCCTCTGCATTAAACAATCCGAATAATGCGCCTGCGATATTTTCGCCTGTTTCACGGTCAATTTTCAAGCCTTTGATTGTGCCGTAGATGATTTCATTTTTAATAGGCTCACCGTCATTTACAGAAATATGAACAGTCGCTGTATCCTGACCTACATACTCAAATACAACAGGGTATTTTTTATCAGAGAGAATATAGTGGTTATCTGTGCTAATTTCCTTAACATAGTAACTGCCGATTGGAATATCAGTTGTAAACTGTGATTTGCCTTTTTCATCACAGGTGATGATTTCAATAAGTCCGTTCTTTGGAATGACTGTGCCGTTGGAAGCCTTCAAATCTTCATCAGCGTAAAGTCCGAATGAAACATTCAGAATTTCGTCATTGTTTCCGATATTGAATTTTTCGTCCTGTTCAAGAATTTTTGTAAGGTCGATTTCAACCTTTTGCCTGTCGTTTGTAAATGAGGTTGAGGTGTTGGTTACCTTTTCGTTCTGTCCTGAGTAGGTAAGTTCAACCGTATGAGGTTCGGGATTGATAACTGTTCCATACGGAGCAACGGTTTCAACAACACGATATTTACCGAGGTAAAGCAGTTTGCTTGTTGCAGTGCCTTTTTCATCCGTAGTAATGGTATCAACAAGAGTATCCTTTGTATATCTGATAGTACCGTCAGGTGTTGTAATGTCCTCATCTGCATAAATTTCAAACACTGCACCTGACAAACCGCTTACAGAATATTCAGGCTGATAGATGGTCGGAAGTGCAACATCATTTCCGTTTTCATCAGTATATCCGCCGCCGACTGCAGTTACATTCGAGAAAATCTCGCCTGTTTTTTCAATGGTAATTGTACCTTTCTGAGGTGTATTTTTCTTCTCGGTTTTTACGATTGTAACGCCGTTTTCTTCGCTTATCTTTTCTGCTGTAATGTCAAAATATACAGGTGTACTGTCGAGGGTATATCCGTAAGGAGCCTGCACCTCAACTACTGAATAACCTTTGCCGTAGGGCAGAGTTTCGGGTGTGATTAGATAACCATCACTGTTCGTGTAGAAAGTATCAATCTCTGTAACAGTCGGATAGGTGTACTTCATTGTTACGAGCTTACCGTCAGGATTATAAATCTGAAAGCCTGCGCCAGCATACGGAATCTGTTTGCCTGTTTCAGAATCAACCTTTACAATCTTTACATAGCTTTCAAGTGAAGAGTTGTTTATGAGATATTTATAGGTTTTGCCATCCTCGTTTACAAAGACATCAAAATCGGCTATAAACTCCGTACCGTTCCAACCTTTGGTCTGATGAACCGTGTATGTTCCGTATGGCAATTCCTTTGTTTCTGCAAAGCCGTATTCATCACAAACAAGAGTATCTCTTTCGGATTCTGTTGCTTTTGCATAGCTTCCCGATGATTTCAGATACACCTGAAATTCTGCACCTTTTTCGGGTGTTTCAATTTTCGTACTGCCGTCATCGGTGTGCTTTATGATTGCAATTTTTCCTTTCAGTATATCTTCGGTTACTCCAATTGAAACGCTGTTGTTTTCAAGTGTATATTTTTTCGTCTCTGCACCGATATGATATTCGGTTTCGTCAAGCAGATAACCCTCGCTCGGCTCAATTTCTTTCAAAGTCCACTTATCTCCGCATACATAGTTTGAAGTTGTAAAACCGCCGTTTTTATCGGTGGTGTACTTGTCAACCAACTTGCCGTTATTGTAGATGCCGTAAACTGCTCCTGTAAGTGTTGCATCACCCTGTGCAGACTTTGTTTCAGCGTCCGTTTTAGTAACAGTAAGATTCCACTTTTTAAGAACATTACTGAAAGATACAGTTGCCGTTTTCCCACTTTCAACATTTACGGTCTTTGATTTTTGTTCGGCATACTCTGTCGGAGTATGCTCGGTAACCGTGTATTTTCCGGGAACAAGGTCGGTTAATTCAAATTCGCCTTTTGAGTTTGTCTTAACTGTTTTGCTGTAACCATCGCCGTTGACAGTAAACTCAATATTTGCAACATTGCCGTCCTCGGAGGTTTTGACAAGCTTTAGGTTGCCCGAGCTTGTCTTGACCTTGAAATATGCCCTTATCGGGTCAGCGTCATTTTCAACACCTGTTATTACATCCTGCAAAGTTGTATCACCATATGGAATAAGGGTTGTATTTCCTACGCTTGGCATTGACTTTGCAGAGTTGAATGTTACTGCATCATTGACTGGCGAAGTTGAAGTCAAGGTCAGCTTGTTGCCGGATTTCGAAACAGAAATTCCGCTTGTGGTCTTAAAACTGAAATCCGAAAGAATACTGTTGCTGTCTGTAAGTTTTAAAGTATATTTTCCGTCTGTATATTTCATCTCATAGGTTTCAGCCTTTGAAGCGATTGCCGATGCAAAGCTTGGAACAGTTGAGTAATTTGCAAGGCTTTTAGAAATTGCATTGTAAACCGACTTAACGCCGGGGTTTGCTCCGTCCGCGCAGATACCATCAATAAACTTTGTATTTGTGCATTTATAGCCGTCATTTGTAGAGCGACAGCCTGAAACAAACTCCCATACAATCAGCTGTGTTGCCACCCATTTCTGATCCTCTGTTCCGCTTAAGCTTTTTTCCGAACCGGGTTTGCCGTAGAGCAGAGCAAGGTTAATTGCTTTCTGCTTTGCCGAGCCTAAATTCTTCCAAACGGTTGAGGCACTTTCTGTCAGCGTATTGCCTGAGTAGAGCGTGTGACCGGGTTCAATGCAATAGGCTTCTTTGCCGTCTGCAAAAATCTTGCAAAGCTCTTCTCCGGGAGTTCCGACCGTGTATCCGTTGCTGACTGTGGTCTGCTGGAATTTGATTGTGTTCCCGGTGCTGTCATAACAGTAATCAAAGGTGATTGTCACCTTATCACCGCTTGCCGCACTTACGGGGAGTGCAAACATTGTTCCGAATATTACGGCAACCGCAAGCAAAAGTGCTGTTATTCTTGTGAAATTCCTTTTAGCTAAAATGTTTTTCATTCTAAAAATTCCTTTCTTGGTAAAAAATAAGGCAAAGTCGGTTGACTCTGCCTGCTGATGAAATATTCTGTTTTCAGATAAAGTAAATCATAATTTCATCGCCTGCCCTTCATTGAAATCTTCATCTATATCATCGGACTGCTCACTGCCATCCGTAATATTTACATATTCGCCGATAATGTTCAGCGCTTCGCAGTAACTTTCCGAACTCGTAACACGACTGCACATTTCTTTTGCCTCGTCAGCCATACCGTTTTGTTTGAGAGTGTGACTTGCAATTCCTAACAGATTGAATATATTGCCATCCTGACCTATCAACGCACAGTCAGGTTTGACCTTTTCTGCTTTGCTTTGCTCATCGGTAATAAATCCACAGAGCTTGTTTTCCACATAGTCGGAAAGCCAAGTTCCGGCAAATGCTGTGTATGACTGTAATCTCCACATTGCAAGCTTGCCGATATCAAGGTGGACTTCTTCAAATGGATAAAGAATACAGGTAACGCCGTCATTTTGAAACACAGAAACATTCTCAAACTTTGTATTGTCAAGAAGTATTCCTTTGTCCGTAAGCATTTTATTGATGCCGTCCATCCATTCTTTAATTTCACCTCCACAGCCCTGCAAGATGAGTCCTTCCTTACCGTTCATTCGGCGAAGGTCCGAGAGTGTTATACTATTGATTTTCATTGTCATCTTCCTTTCATAAAAAACACCCGAACTTTGACATTCGGGTGTTTAGGTTTCATAGCCTTATTTAGCAGTAAACTACATATATTTTGTTGTTTTCTGTGATTACATTGAATGATAAGTCGCTCGGAGCTATGCCACTGCTTTGGTAGTAGTAGGCTACATACTCAACATCACCATAGCAATCTGCTGTCAGGCTTTGCGTATCATCATAATATGATGCGTTTGTGGGCGAGAACCAGCTTGCGTTGCCTGTGTTCAGTGAGGAATCGTATTTCATTCCAAGCTGCTGACCGTAGGCTATGCAGGCACTCACCGCATACTGAACATCAACCGTTTTTGCTTTGGTAGGCGGTTGTGTAGGCTTTTCCGTAGGTTTCTGCGTCGGCTTTTCTGTAGGCTTCTGCACAGGCTTTTGAGTAGGAGTTTCGGTTTCTTTTTTAGCAGTCGATTCTGATTCAGACTGATTACTATTCACTGTATTCTTGCTGTTGTTCCGAACCTCAGTTTGCGTTTTCTGAATCGGATCCGTTGCTGAAACAACCGCCGAATTTTTCCCACTGTCGGCTTTTTCTTCGGTTTTGGTATTCTTTTTCGAAGGCTCTGTTTCTTTTGAAACTGTGGCTTTTTCGGTGTTGGTTGTTGTTTCGGTTGTTGCCATTTCAGAACTTTCCCCAGATGCAGAAACACCCACGGAAATTGAAGCCGTGGGTGATAAAGAACTATTATCCATTTTTTCTTCTGCCGTACAAGCTGTGAATGTTCCTGTTGCTAAAATCAATGTCAGCATTATTGCGATTTTCTTTTTCATACTTTCGCCGTCCTTTCAAGCAACAAGTATATCCAAAGAATTTCAAATGTCCAGAAATTTTTGAAAGACAAACTAGAATTTATAGCTGTAATTCTTCTATAAATTTCTGCATACGTTCGGTCACTAATTCACTCTTATTCAAAGAGACTAATTCACTTCTGCTTACCCACTTATATGCAATGGTTTCTCCATCCTGCAAGGTAATACAGTCTTTATTACAGTTCGTAACGCACAAAAATTCTACATAAATTGTGTCATTACTTCTCACTCGTCCTACTTCGACTAAGTTATCAGATTGAATCCCCGTTTCCTCTTGGAGTTCTCTGATTGCTCAATCTAAAGGAGACTCGTTCTGTAATGCTGAACCTCCCGCTGTGGCTTCCCACATGCCACCAAACTGCTTACGTCTATCCCGTTGCATTAGTAAATAGCTTTCATCCGTATGTTTCACAATAATATCGCAAACCAAATGGAATAGACCCTCTGGGATTGCTTCTCCTCTTATCAATGTTGCATTATGAACCTTATTAAAATTTTTATCATAGGCATCCCAAGTTTCCATGCACCTTTACCTCCTACAAATTCCGATTCATCATACAGATATTATACCTTATTCCAAATCAACGGTCAACTTATTCTCTTCTTTTCTGCCCACAGCAGAGAAAGATGCAGAAGTGCATCTCTCTGTTCTTCCTCGGATAGGCTGTCAAGGAAGTCTTCAAGGGTGAAATTTTCCTCGAATTCTTCTGCAAATTCATTACAGTTGTCGCAGATTTTTTCTCGCCTGACAAGTACCGAGCCGTCATCCTGTTGGATGAATGATAAAACATCGTTGTATCTGAATCCGATTCGCTGACGGATTTCAAAAGGGATTGTAATTCTTCCTCTTTTTCCGAGAACTCTGAACAACCTGAGCATTACTCGTCCTCGCTTTCTGCGAGTTCTGCTCTGCACTCATCGCAGATGCAGTCGCAACAACATTCTTTGCAATCATCATCGCACCTCTCAATCAGAATTGCTCCGTCCATAGCTGAAATCTGTACAGCACAGTCGGATGTGATTCCTGATACAATAAGTGCGTCAAGCGGTATGCTTACATATATTCTATTTTCCATGGTTAATAATGCACTCCTTCAAAATTTGTTCTAAATCAATTTGTTGTTCGGTGGTTAAATCAAGCAGGCTCAACTGTAACGGCTTGTTTCTCTGCCTTTCATACATATCGTAGTTACTGATTAGCAGTTCAGGAAATTGCTCGCCTGCATTGATTCGCTGTTTCATATTGTGAAGCCTTGTGAAATCAAAAAATGAGTAACCGTCATATAACTCTCTAATTTCAGAGCAATCGTTGTATGATACAAGCCATTTGCCCTTTGAATTTGCAAGTGTGTTTTTCAGCCTCAGATGGTCATCCCAAGTGAAACCGCATTGATAAACATACTCGCTTGAATAGTAAGGCGGATCGCAGTAGAAAAAGGCATTTTCTCGTTCGTAATGCTTGATTAAAACCTCGAAATCCTGATTTTCAATCACCGCATTTTCAAGTCTTTTTCCGACTTGCTCTATTAGTTGAAACAGGCTTACTACAGAAAAGGGTTGACAGGCAAAGGACTTTCCACCGCTTGAGTAGCTGTATCGCAGAAGTTTAAGAAACATTACAGCTCTGCGCAAATCGTAGTCCTGTTTCATTCTGACATATAGCTCTGTGATTTCTTCTGCTTTCAAGTCAGGCAGTATAATCTTCGTCAGTTCCAATTCTTCATCAAGGTATTTATCGTCAAACTTTTCTTGTTTAAAAAAGCACTTTATGGCATTGAAATCATCCCTTGAATTTAACGGATAAAAGCCGAGTTCTTTTATGAACGCCATAGGTCTGTCACGCATACAGCGAAAGAGGTTTACAAGATTATGGTTGAAATCGTTGTAAACTTCGAACTTATCAGGCTTTTTCTTGCCTAACAGTACAGCTCCCGAACCTCCGAACGGTTCAATATACCTTTCGTAATTCAGAGGAAACAGGGCGTACAAAATATGAAGGATGGAAGTTTTATTTCCCATCCAACTTACAGGGGTTTTGATATTCTCACTTCCTTTTCAGAATATCAATCGCCCCTGAAACGACAAAAAGCCGTTGATTAAGTGTTTAACTCAACCAACGACTTATATATGAAAACCAATATCAGTCGTTCGGAACGATTGATATTAGTTGTAGTTATTTAATTTTTATCGTTTACCTTCTTAATAATCTTCCCAATTTCAGAGATCACATTTACTGTCACAGCATTTCCAGCCATCTTGTAGAGCCTGCTGTCGGATAGTCCTGTCGCTTTTGCTTTGTCGAACTGATCGTCCGTAAAGCCTTGTAATCTCCAGCATTCTCTCGGAGTAAGCTTTCTGATTTTTCCGATATGGACTTCTCCGTTTGGCTCAACAAAGGCTACTGCGAATTTTTCATCATCTGTAAAATCTGTGCTTTCTACGAAAACACCCGAATGTTCAGCCTTGCGGTTACTGATTCCCGAATCCTGCCTTGCAGTTATGCACCTTGCAATTTCTGTCAGCTTCGGATCGGGATTCAGGTCGATGAAATGGACACGAGTGTCCATTTCATTAGATTCATTTCGCCCGACCAGTTTGACACTTTGTGTCAACGGTCGATGGCTAATTCTATCATTTTCCCTTTCAGGTAAAAGATAGAATACAGCCTGCGTTGCGGAAGTTGTCAAAGTGTGCGCTATCTGATTGCCGACTCTGCCACGCCTTGAATTTTCTCCCGAAAATGCAGTATCAATACTGTCGCCGGGATATGCGATCTGATAACCGTCTTTGGTCTTAGATTTTATCAGCAAACCGAATTTTTCAGTATCTTCAATAAGATAAAGTCCCGAATGACCGCCGAAACCGCCCGAACCACTTGTCAGTGTACAGCTTAGCCCTTTAGATGAGTAGATTCGCTCACCTTGCGTTGGGTTTTCTTTGTATAAGAGCTTTTCCGCTTGTTTGTGTGAAAGATAATACTTCTCCGGCACATTGTCCTCTAAGATATCCGATAATGAACACTCGATTTCGTGACTGTGGAACTGCATAATTTTTGCTGTTAAGTACCTGCCAGCATACATCATACCCCAACTCCTCCAATGTATGGATGATTGTTTCAAATGTCCTGCCTTTGTCGTGGTTAAGCAGACCGGGAACATTTTCGAGGAAGATATACTTAGGTTTTTTAACGGCAGCAATTCGAGCAATCTCAAAAAACAGCGTTCCTCTTGTATCGTCAAATCCTTTTCTTGCTCCGGCGATTGAGAAAGACTGACAGGGAAATCCTCCAACAAGAAGGTCGAAATCGGGTAACTGTTCGGGTACAATTTTTCTTGCGTCATCAAAGTAAAGCTCACCTCCTGTGTCATAAATAGCATCATATGCTTGCTTTGCATACTTATCGATTTCGCAGTATCCGATGCACTCAAAACCACCTATAGCTTCAAGTCCCGAACGGAAACCGCCGATACCTGCAAACATATCAAAATATTTGATGGTCATAAATCTTCAGCTCACCGAAGAATTATAGATTAAAAAACACCTCACATTCCTATTTTAATTCCGTTGTTCTCATCAGGAACTTCATCTTCTACTTCTGATTCGGATTGGTTTTCCGTTTCGATTTCTTCCTGTGTGAGCTTTCTGAATGAGTCCTCGCCGGGAACCACTCCAAGTGAACGACCGTTGTCCCACTCAGGGAATATCGTTCCCATTGAATCAACAAATTTTACTGTTCCTCTTGTTCCTGACGGAACAGGTGCGTAAGGATCCTTCATACTGATAAGCTCAATTCTTGTACCCGGCGGATACAATTTCTTTGTGCTTTCAGCGATTCTGCGCTGTCTTTCATATTCGTACAAGTTATACATCTCCTAAAGTTAATTTGTTTAATTGCATTGTTTTTTAAGTGGGACTTCTGATTTTTATTGTCATAAAATCAACCTCCTTCTTTTTTTCTGTTTGTATTGACATTTTTGTTGTCAGAGAAATGTGAGATTTCATTTTCATCACACTCATCATTGCGCCTGTCAAAATTCGGTTTCTGACGCATCTCTCTTTCAAACTTCCTGAGTTCGGGTGTGTCGGTAAAATACATTTAAAATCATTCCTTTCAATTTTTTGTAAATAAAAAAAGGCAACCGTTCTAATCAAAAAAATTAAAACGATTGCCAAATAAAAAAGAGTCAACTTTATATTTCTATAAAATTGACTCTGTCATAAATTATTAAGTTTTTTCAATCAGTAGCAGATAGATTTGCATTTTCATACCGTTTGCGATACTTATTCTTTTTACTGCAATAATATTTTTCAACCTCATAATAAGGAATCCAAATACCGCACTCTTCAATTTTTTCATAAACAGCAGAAACTATTTCTTCATTTCTTATTGAATCAGGTGCTTTTCCAATTTTATCGTAAGCATTCTTGTATTCATCATAAAGCCAATTACTAATTTTTTCTTTCTGCGAATTCTTCAGATGTCTGAATTGCTTATCGGTTCTGATAAGCATACCGTCAATTTTTATATGATTTTTTCTCGACACTGATTACCTCAAAATATAGAACTCTTATTTTCGATTAAACCTTGTAATTTTTCAACTGCTTCATCTTTACTTTCAGATTCCTGTACAATCCTTAATACTTCATTCATCAAATTCTGAAACTTATTATCAGTCATATATGCCATTCTAATCACTCCTAATTTATTATTATATGAAAAAAGGTCCGTAGATAGCTCTACGAACCTTCGTGGCTCCCCCAACTGGGCTCGAACCAGTGACATCATGATTAACAGTCATGCGCTCTACCGACTGAGCTATGGAGGAATATACAATTTTCTTTGGGCTTTGCCAAAGATTTTGTTAAGACTGCACAAGAAGCAATCTTTTTAGTCATCCGAACCCTCGGTAGTGAGTTCAGATGATATTTGATTGTTTCCTCAAACCAGTGAATAGTGTCGGGTATTTTAATGTACGCAACCACTACCGACTGAGCTATGGAGGAATATAGTGCGAAACACCCGATTAGGTGTTTCGCCTGTGTTGGCATCTCCCTATCT
>UMAK01074034.1_pt1 | contig 26815 bp, 19 predicted proteins | sample 1963681 | NCBI WGS metagenome assembly UMAK01 (sample SAMEA4835913, study PRJEB28245) | human gut metagenome | biome: gut microbiome; material: fecal sample | place: Denmark | collected 2008 | reverse complement strand
TGTCCGTTGCGGGAAAAAACGGCTGCGGAAAAACAACTCTGCTGCGCTGCCTGTGCGGGATAATAAAGCCCTCTTTGGGGCATATCGAGATAGAGGGCGAGGACATCTCACCGCTTATGGGCAAAAACAGGCGTGAGCTTGCCAAAAAGATAGCTCTTTTCTCTCAGACCTCCGCAGGGGGAGCATTCGGGTCATACACCGTTTTCGATACGGTGATGATGGGCCGATACCCTTATATGACAGGCGCATTCGCCTCTCCCGATGCGGAAGATGTGCGGATAGTAAAGGAATGTATGGAGAAAACCAGGATATCAAACCTGTCATCACGGTATATCGGCGAGCTTTCGGGCGGTCAGCTCCAAAGGGTGTTTCTGGCAAAGACCTTTGCCCAGCAGCCGAAAATAATATTGCTGGACGAGCCTGCAAACCATATCGACCTTTCGGGCCAGCCTGAGCTTATAGCGCTTATGCGTGACTGGACAGCCTCGGGAGGAGCAGCAGTGGCAGTTTTCCATGACCTGAGCCTTTGTGCTGCCGCATCGGACAGAATGATGCTTATGGACGGCGGAAAAAAGATAGCGGATGGCAGCTGTCGGGACATTTGCAGGAGCGATAAAATATCACAGATATACGGCTTTGATGTGCCGTCATATATGAAAAAAATGCTTTCATTCTGGTCGGAATGAAAGCATTTTTTTATTCTTCTTCCTTTACATAAAAAAGCTTTGCTATAAGCGAGTTCAGCGCCGCTTCATCGGGATAAAACTCCATAAATTCTTCTCCCACCACGGCTTCGCCCTCCATGGCATATATCTCGCCCAGCTCATACTCCCCTGCCTTTTTCGACAGCTCCTGGAGCTTGCTGACGGTGCAGTCGGAGATCATATAGTCTGCAAGACTTGTCATAACATCAACGGAAAAGCTGTCATCGCCGTCTAAAAGCTGGCGTGCCTTGCTAAAGAAAGCGTCCATATATTCACGCTGCCTTGCCATTCGTGACAGGTTGCTGTTGTCGCCAACGCCTATTCTTCCACGGACATAGTGGAGAGCCTGCTCGCCTTTTAGCGTAACAGTCTCGCCCTTTATGAGAGTAGGGTCATAGTCGCCGAAATCATCAAGGACAGTTACCTCAATACCGCCCACCAGATCGTTCAGCACAGGCACAGCGTCCATTGTGACGGACATATAGTGATCCACCTTTATGCCGTCCAGCAGTCCCGAAACAGCCTCTGACGTGTTAAGACAGCTCTGCTCCCTGCCGTTGCCGTAGGTATGGGCAAGGGCTATCTGCTCGGTAACAGTGTTTATCCTTTGTCCCGCAACGCCCAGAACACCAACCTTGACCATAGTGTCACGGTTTATCTGGATTATGTTGCAGGTCTTTTGCTCATCGTCCAGCACCAGCAGCAGGAGCATATCCGCCTGCTGGTCATTGTCGTATGAGGTGTCATCAATATCGCTCTCGAACTTATCAAGACCCATTATAAGGAAAGTCTGGATATTCTTGTTGAGAACATATTTTTCCCCGTCCACGGTGATATTTGCAGTAGTTCCCGCAGTGTTCTCCCCAACAAAAGTGCCTTGGCGCTTTTCCCATAAATTCAGGATCACCAAGGCAGCAATAAAGATCAGTACACACACGAGACCCACGACCGCATACTTCCGTATGCGTGAATTATCGGATTCTCTTGTTTTATTCATAATAATTTATCGGGCTGAAATTATTCAGCGTCTTCCTCTGTAGTGTCGATAACGATAGCGTAAGCAGCAGCCTTCTTGGTCTTGAATACCAGCTTGCCGTTAGCATTTATCTTAGCGTCCTTTACAACGCTCCACTGGCCATTGGAGTAGCAGAGAAGTGCAACGAACTTGTCAAGGTTGGGAGCCTTTACTCTTACTCTTGTGCCGCTCTTCTTGTCCTTGGGAAGTACGGAATAGAAGATATCGCTTACAGCGAGATCGGAAACGTCAAGACCCTGCTCTTCAGCAATATCGACAATATCCTCGGTAAGCTCGGTAAGGTCGGTGTGCTTCTTTACATCATTGTAGCACTTTATAAACTCTCTCCTCTGCTTTGCAGTAAGAGCGGAACGCTTGGAATAACCGTAAGCCTTGTACTTGTCATGTTCCTCGGTGTTGGCAGCAGTGCTGCCCTGCTCATCGTCCTTTGTGGAGGTAGATGGAGTAGTTGTGCCTGCGGTTGCGGAGCCTGATGTGGAAGTATCAGCCTCGGGACCGTGATGTGAAGGGCTGTAAACAATTTCGCCGTTAGCGGCAAATGCGCTTGCGGAGCATACGAAGGTTGCGGCAACAGCCATAACAAATGCTAATATCTTTTTAGTTTTCATCGTTCATTTTCCTTTCTGTATTTCATTTTTATGTAAGTTAAGAGTCTCAGAGACCAAGCAGGGCATTTCCCGTTTCGGTAATGCGCTCGACATAAGACCTGCCAAGCTTTTTCTCTATATGCTCATATGCGCTGCCGATAGCAGGAGGGCGGTCGGTAAGATTGTGGCAGTCCGACCCCAGCAGATGTATAAAACCGCTGCGGAGCAGGCGCATTGCCTTTCCTCTTGTTACCACACTGTTGAAAAACGAAGCATTGGACTGTATCACAACTCCGTTTTCAATGAGCCTCCATATATTTTCCTTTTTCTGCCTTGGGAGAGGGCGCTCGATGTGAGCTATGACCACCGTTATCCCCGAGCAGGAAATGTTAAGGACCTCGCTTATCATATACTCGCTCCATGCTGACAAGGGCATTTCCAGCAGCAATGTGCCGCTGTCCCCGATGCAAAGGGAGTCAAGGCCTTCAAGTGAGCTGATGCCCGAATAATAGGCAACCTCTGCTCCCAGAAGTATCTTTGGGGCTTTAGGCGTATTTTCCAGCGCTTCCGCCAGACTTTCGTAAGCCCTCTGCCGCCTTGACAAAAACTTCTCCACGGACACCCTGTCGGCGTAAAAATGGGGAGTTGCCGCCACGGTATCAATGCCCTGATCTATGAGCATATCTATAAGCCCCAAGCTCATTCGGAGATTTTTGCTGCCGTCGTCAATGCCGGGAAGTATATGACTGTGAATATCTATCATTCTTATCAGCTTTCAGTAACGGTCTCAGCGCCGGGAAGCTCCTCGCTCTCAGGCTGCTGATAATAGTAGGTTTTATATTTGCCGTATTTGCTGTATTTACCGTAGGCTGCCTTTTCGTCCTTGGCATTGTTCATAACGCAGCCAAGCACGTTTACGTTTGAGAGCTTCAGCTGCCTTACGCAGTTATCAAGCTCACGCTTTTCAACATATTCCTCACGGACAACAAGTATCATGCCCGATATAAGCTTTGATATTGCAAGAGCATCTGTTACCACATTTACGGGAGGCAGGTCAATGATTATGTAATCGAACCTGTCTGCCATCATGTGCAGCATTTTCTCCATCTTTGCGGAGCCAAGCAGCTCAGAGGGGTTGGGAGGGATATTTCCCGACATCATGACGTACCAGTTTTCGTGTATATTGGTCTTATACACCTTGGTATCGCCGCCCTGGAGGAAATCCGTAAGCCCCGGCTGATTCTTGTATCCCAGCTTCTTTGCGATACTTGGGAGACGAAGGTCGCCGTCTATGAGCAGTACAGTCTTTCCGTCCTCTGCAAGAGCATAGGCAAGATTTATAGCAGTTGTGCTCTTTCCCTCGCCTCTTACCGAGCTTGTAACGCCGATTATGGGGCATTTCAGGTCATCGGGAAGGACAAAGTTAAGATTTGTACGCAGCATCTTGTACTGTTCCTTGGCAACAAAGCTAAGGTTCTGGTGCAGCGTTTTTTTATCGGTAACAGCAAGCTGGTGCTTTTTTGTTTTCGCCATTATTTTATATTACCCGCCTTATCCATTCATTTTCACATCGAAGCCTTACTTGCCGTAAGAAGCATAGTAGCCGTATTTGCTCTTGCCCGAGCCAGAATCCACCAGATCGGGTACCTTTGCAAGCACGGGGAAGCCATAGGTCTGGAGAACATAATCCTCATCGTGGATAGTGTTGTCCATAATGGCAAGCAGAACGATTATGAATATGGAGACCGCAGCACCTATGAACATACCCATTGCGGTATATTTTGTAATGCTGGGAGATACCTTCTGAAGATCGGGAACACCTGCATCAACAACTTCCATTGAGGTTCCGTTGATAATAACGGAAATTCTCTTGGGAAGCACCTCTGCAATGCAGTTGACTATCTTTGCAGCCTCGTAAGGGTCAGTGGAAGTGACCTTTACGCTCATGATCTCGGTGTTGTTTACAGGGCCTGCCTCGATCATCTGACTGAGCTCCTCATATGTATAGGGCACCTGAGACCTTTCAATGACCTCTTCAAGAGTGGTGCGGTTGTTGAGGATAATGGTGTAGGTCTTTACAAGGCTCTGGGCAGCAGTTATCTCGGAGGAGCTGATGCTGAAGCTTGTATTGCCCACGCTGATGGAGCTGTTGTTTACATAAAGAAGTATTGACGAAGAATACTTGGGCTGGATTATGAAAGCCGAGTAGGCAAAGCCTATAGCCGCCGCTGCAATAGTTGCCAGCACAACTAACCAAGCTCTGTGCCAGACGCACTTTGCAAGGTACAGCAGGTCGATCACATAATAATCGTTATCCGTTGCTTTATCGGTCATGGAAATTATAATTCTCCTTTTGATTGACGTATAATGCTGTCCACACAATACAGTCTGCACGTAATGTTCAGATTTAGTATAACATATTATTAACAAAAAATCAAGCTACATCGACAAAAATAATGACTGCAATTTTGCTGATTTTCAGGTCTCGCCAATAAAAAATCTATATTTTTTCAACAAAAGAGCATTTACGAAGCATTATCGTCCGATCTTCTGCCCCATTCCGCTTAACGGAAACGAGACAGCTCCGCCTTCCATATTGAAAGTTGACATTCAAAGATAAGTTCTTGTTTAATAACGCCGCTTATCACAATGATTATAGCACATCACAGCTTTAATGTCAAGTTTCCTTAACATTCATCTGTTGACATTTTTCACAAACTTTTGCCTTTGGGAAGCCAAGCGCACCGTCACTGCATTACGCCTCGTAGCCCTTGCTGCGGATAACGTTAATAACACTGTCAACATATCTGCGGCAGATGTCCTCATCGGCGGCTTCCACCATTACACGCACCAGAGGCTCTGTTCCCGATTCACGGACAAGTATGCGTCCGCTCTCGCCAAGCTCCTGCGCCACAGCCTTGACCGCAGCCTGAACATCGCCGTCCTGCTGAGCAGCCTTTTTATCGGTAACACGGATATTTTCCAGCACCTGAGGATATATCTTCAAAGGCTCCGCAAGCTCGCTCATCTTTTTCTTCTTTGCCATCATAACTTCCATCATTTTGAGGCTGGTAAGGATACCGTCACCTGTGGAAGCATACTTAGAGAATATGATGTGTCCGCTCTGCTCGCCGCCTATTCGGCAGCTGTTCTTGGTCATATATTCATACACGTACTTGTCGCCAACGGCGGTCTTTGCGTATCCTATGCCCAGCTCGTCAAACGCCTTGTACAGACCGAAGTTGGACATTACAGTAGTAACGACAGTATTGTTGAGCAGCTTGCCGCGCTCTTTCATGTATGCGCCGTATATGTAAAGAATGTGGTCCCCCGAGATAACATTTCCCTTTTCATCAACGCACAGGCAGCGGTCAGCATCGCCGTCGTAAGCAAAGCCCACGTCAAGACCGTTTTCCACCACATATTTGCAAAGTCCCTCAATGTGTGTGGAGCCTGCGTTCATGTTGATATTGGTGCCGTCGGGGAAAGCGTTTATAACATAGGTCTTTGCGCCCAGAGCGTCAAAGACGGATTTTGCAATGTTCCACGAGCTGCCGTTTGCGCAGTCAAGTCCCACCTTCATGCCCCTGAAAGAGTACATTCCGAGGGAAATAAGGTAGCCCACATAGCGGTTTCTGCCCGAAATGTAGTCAACAGTGCAGCCGATGTGCTCACGGTGGGCAAAGGGAACTTCCTCCCACTTCTGTCCGAACACTTCAAGCTTGCCGTCGATGTAATCCTCAACGAGAGAAATGGTCTCCTCGTCCATTTTCTCGCCGTTTCCGTTGATAAGCTTTATGCCATTGTCATAGTATGGGTTGTGGCTGGCGGATATCATAATGCCGCATTCAAACTCATCAACCCTTGCAATATATGCAACAGATGGGGTGGTGGTAACATGGAGCAGATATGCGTCCGCTCCCGAAGCGGTAAGTCCGCCGACGATGGAATATTCAAACATATAGCTTGAACGGCGTGTGTCCTTGCCGATAACTATTTTTGCAGGGGTATCATCGCCCTTCTGCCTTTTAAGCTCGCCGTAATACCAGCCCAGAAAACGACCTACCTTGTAGGCATGGTCTGCCGTAAGGTTCTCGTTTGCTTCTCCTCTGAAGCCGTCTGTTCCGAAATATCTGCCCATTTTCTTTACCTCTCTCATTCTACAGTATTGCCCTGATCATATCAGCAATAAAATCCAGTGTAAACATATCACAATTTTAACCCAATTAAACGTTTATGTCAATAGGGTGAGGGTGATTATTCACACTTCGCCTCTATAAATATAGTTATCCCACACCGGATATATGTAAATATTCTTCCGAAAACGAAAAAGATCCCCGCCGAAGCAGGGATCTTGCAAGTTCAGTATCATTTAATTATAATCACAAAGCAAATAATGCCTGAAATAATGTTATAAATTGAAGCCCAGAAAGTCCATCTCATATACAATTCCAGACAATCCCAATAAGGGGTCCCATTGTACATCGCTGAAAGTACAATAATGCCAAAAGCAATCTGAATCAAAAACCAGATCAATAAATGTATGTTTTTACAATGGCTTTTTTCTTTGTTGCACCAAGCCCTTTGCACCAAAGGGATATAGAGGAATACAAACGGATCGATCATCCATGATACAAGGAAAAACAAACCGTCCTCCCCGCCGAAATATGCTATTATCACAATTATGTAAGAAATTATGCCGGGCAAAACGACTTTATACAAAGGAATGATTTTAATTTCTTTATGGAAGTCAATTTTCACCATGCCAACCCCTTTGTGATATAATAATATGCAATAAAATTATACCACTTTGGGCTTGCTTTGTAAAGCCCCGATCAGCGTATTCCTAACGCTTTGCTCATTCAGCCTTTTCAGTCTCGGCAATATCTCCCTTGAGGAGCTTTCTTGTCTGAGGAACCTTGAAAAGCACATATGCGCCGATGCCTGTGAAGATCATCTCGGGGAGCATATATGAGCCGTTGTAAAGCAGGCTGTAGAGAACTGTATTGTCGGTTGAGAAGCCGTTCCACAGCTCGCCGTAGGAGTGCCAGATAACAACGCCGCTGAGGAAGTGGAACAAAAATCTGATGAACACTGCCAGAATAGTTCCGCCCAGCCAGCCTGCTGCGCCCTTATTTCTGAAAATGCCCGCAATGCCGAGAGAGGTGTATGCGAGAACATAGTCAAGCAGAATGCAGGCAATGAGCATTACAGGGGTAAGTCCCCAACCGAAAAGTCCGTCGGTGATGCCCTGGAAAAGCTGGAACAGCGAGAACACGAAGGAAGCCGCAAAGCCAGCCTTTAAGCCCCTCTTGATGCTGTAAACAGCGATGGGGAGCATGGAGAGCAGTGTGATGGAGCCGCCCCACGGAAGTCTGTACACACGGATAAAGCTGAGAACAGCCGCCAGAGCGACCATTACAGCACCTTCGACCAGTACCTGTACCTTTGAGTTTTTCATTTTTCTTTTTCCTTTCGGATATGTATTTTGCGATACGATATGCACAAGCAAACAATATGTATTCATAAAACAAATGAAAACATAAAAAAAACGCACGCCAATAGGCATACGCATAAAACCGAGCATATTTCCCTACGTTGGCATTACCCATATCAGGTTCGGTCAGAACATCAATTTGCCCTATCTCAGCCGAAAAACATTCGGCACCCGTATCTCAATGTATATTATTATATAACAAACGCTCCTGCAATGCAAGAGCGTATTGTTATATTAATGTGAATTTTTACATTATATTTCGTTGTGGCTGTAAGGTGCAATGAATATCAGTCAACCAGCTCGGGGTCGAAGGATTCCTTCCAGGGGAGGCCCCACTTGTTGAGAGCGTCCATAAAGGGATCGGGATCGAACTCCTCAACGTTATAAACGCCCGGCTTCTTCCACTTGCCGGTCATTACCATCATAGCGCCGATCATAGCGGGAACGCCTGTGGTGTAGGAGATTGCCTGCGAGCCAACCTCAGCATAGCACTCCTCGTGAACGCACACGTTGTAAACGTAATACTTGACGGGCTTGCCGTCCTTTTTGCCCTGCATTATGCAGCCGATGTTGGTCTTGCCCTTGGTTCTGGGGCCGAGGCTTGCGGGGTCGGGAAGCACTGCCTTTAAGAACTGGAGAGGAACTATCTCCATGCCGTTGTAGTTGATAGGCTCGATAGAGGTCATGCCCACGTCCTCAAGGCACTTGAGATGTGTAAGATAGGACTGACCGAAGGTCATGAAGAAACGTATCCTCTTTATGCCCTTGATGTTAAGCGCCAGTGACTCCAGCTCCTCGTGGTGAAGCAGGTACATATCCTTTTCGCCTATTTCGGGGAAGTTATATACACGCTTTATCTCCATAGGCTCGGTCTCAACCCACTTGCCGTCCTCGATATAAGAGCCCTTGGCGCTTACCTCACGGATATTTATCTCGGGGTTGAAGTTTGTGGCAAAGGGATATCCGTGGTCGCCTGCGTTGCAGTCAAGGATATCAATGTAGTTTATTTCGTCAAAATAGTGCTTCTGAGCATATGCGCAGAAAACGCCTGTAACGCCGGGGTCAAATCCGCAGCCCAGCAGAGCGGTGATGCCTGCCTTTTCAAATCTCTCACGGTATGCCCACTGCCATGAATACTCGAACTTGGCGGTGTCCTCAGGCTCGTAGTTTGCGGTGTCAACATAATCCACACGGCACTCCAGGCAAGCGTCCATTATGGTAAGATCCTGATAAGGAAGCGCAACATTTATGCAGATATCGGGCTTGAAATCCTTCATAAGAGCGACCAGCTCCTGAACATTGTCCGCATTGACCTGAGCTGTACTTATTTTTGTCTTTGTCTTTCCCTCAAGCTTTGCCTTAACAGCGTCGCACTTGGATTTTGTGCGGGAGGCGATCATAATTTCCTCAAAAACGTCGGAATTCTGGCAGCACTTGTGGATAACAACGCTTGCCACGCCGCCGCAGCCGATAATAAGAGCTTTTCCCATAGCTTTAAAACCTCCGATTGATAAACTTGGACTGCAAAAGTCCGCTGAAAATATAATACCACATTTTATATGAATTTGCAAATGTTTTTTTGGTGAAATGCGTGGGATATTTAAGGAAGGCGATATCGTGTGTATAATAAATATATTTTAAATCAAAGTAAATAAAATCGACGAGCATTTTGCAGCAGGCGAAAGCGCCAAAAATCCGCTCAAATCCAGATATCATCACAAACATTAAGATTTCTTAACAGAATTTTACCGATAAAAAGTGTAAAAGCAGTTATTTAATATTGTACAAATGATTAAATATAAGATATAACTTTGTGTAATTTATCAATATTCAAAAATGTAATTTTATGGTATTATGTGTATAATAGCATTTATAAACTATAAATATGTAAGGGAGGAATTTTATGAAAAAAACAGCTTTTTTGAGAACTGCCTTTTTGGCGCTGGCGTTCTGTATGGCGTTTGTGCTGATACCGAACAGCAATGCAAGCGTATCGGCAAGTGAAATGCCGTCAGGGCACACCTGCGACGGCGTTACTTATGACATACCCCTTGACAGCAGCTTCACAGGCGGCACTCTTGCTTCGGGCAATTATTATCTGACAGAGGGTATTACGCTATCAAAAAAAATTGAGATCAATGCAGACTCCAATGTCAAGATATGCCTTAATGGTAATAGTATCAATACTGAAGATGTTACAGGATTCGACTATACAATAAGAAACTACGGCACACTGACCCTTAATAACTGTGACACCGCAAATGGTATAATAAATACATACTCATTCACTTTTCTGTGTTATAACAACTCTGTACTTTATGGAAATGCAGCGATCTACTCACCGATGGAAGTAAAGGGCAGAAGCAAAATAAGCGGCTGTACATTTAATAATGATATTTCATGCACAGCTAATTCAGAGATAACAGGCGGCACTTTTTTAAATAGAACATACATCCATAACTCTGTGGTTATCTCAGGCGGCACCTTTAACCAAGAGGTTAAAGTCTTTGATTCCGGCGTTATCACAGGTGGCTACTTCAGCAAAGCAATATCCTCATATAACGGAAATTTCATCAAGGGCGGTTATTTCAAAACAAAGCCCGATGACAGCTATATCGCTGACGGATATGCAATAACGGCTTCGGGCAACAGCAATTACCCTTACAAGGTCGTTGCTATACATACCTGCAATGGTGTTACCTATGATAAGCCTCTTGACAGCAGCTTCACAGGCGGAACTCTTGCCTCGGGCAAATACTACCTGACAGAAGACATCAACCTTACAGAACCAATTAGAATTACAGCAGACTCCATTGTCAGGATATGCCTTAACGGAAAGAGCATTTCGGGACATTATGTGGAAAACTATGGTGCACTGACCCTTAATAACTGTAATGCTGCAAACGGAAAGCTTAATAACTATTATTTTGGTTATGGTAACTCTGAACTTTACGGAAATGCTGTGATAAGCAGCACAGACTTTTCAATTTTTTCAAATATAGAAGGCATCAGCAGGATAAGCGGCTGTGTATTTGACACCGATATTCGCTTACTGGACAACGCATTGATAACAGGCGGCACCTTTAATCAAGGGGCTGAAACCTTTGATTCCTGCATTATCGCAGGCGGCTACTTCAGCGAAGCAATATCCGCATATAACGAAAAATTCATCAAGGGCGGTTATTTCAAAACAAAGCCCGATGACAGCTATATTGCTGACGGATATATCGTAACAGCTTCAGGCGATACCAATTACCCCTACAGAGTAGTAATGCCCCACACCTGTAACGGAGTTACATATGATAAGCCTCTTGACAGCAGCTTCACAGGCGGAACCCTTGCTTCGGGCAATTATTATCTGACAGAGGATATCGACCTTACAGACACAATTAAAATTGCAGCAGGCTCCGATGTCAAGATATGCCTTAATGGAAAAAATATTTCAGGATATAATGTGGAAAACCGTGGCACACTGACCCTTAATAACTGCAATGCTGCAAACGGAAAGCTTAATAACTATTATCACGGTTATAATGACTCTGTACTGTACGGAAATGCTGTGATAAACACTACAGTCTTCTCGAGTACAGAAGGTACCAGCAAGATAAGCGGCTGTATATTTGACCATAAATTTGTCTGCGCGGAAAATTCAGAGATAACAGGAGGTACCTTTAATCAAATGGTAGCCGTCCACGATCATGGCGTTATCACAGGCGGCTACTTTGGCGGAACTGTTGCGAACGGAACAGTCGGCAAATTTATCAAGGGCGGTTATTTCAAAACCAAGCCCGATGACAGCCTTATCGCTGACGGATATATCATAACAGCTTCGGGCAACAGCAATTACCCTTACAAGGTCGTAGCTACACACACCTGCGACGGCGTTACCTATGATAAGCCCCTTGACAGTTCATTCAAGGGCGGCACTCTTGCTTCGGGCAATTACTATCTGACAGAGGATATCGACCTTACAGACACAATAAAAATTGCAGCAGGCTCCGATGTCAAGATATGCCTTAACGGAAAGAGCATTTCAGAATATTATGTGAACAACTATGGCACACTGACCCTTAATAACTGCAATGCTGCAAACGGAAAGGTGAATACCTATTATAACGGTTATAATAACTCTGTACTGTACGGAAATGCTGTGATAAACAATACAATCTTCTCAAGTACAGAAGGTACCAGCAAGATAAGCGGATGTATATTTGACCATAAATTTGTCTGCATGGAAAATTCAGAGATAACAGGAGGTACCTTTAATCAAATAGTAGCCGTCCACGATTATGGCGTTATCACAGGCGGATACTTTGGCGGAACTGTTGCGAGCGGAACAGTCGACGACAAATTCATCAAAGGCGGTTATTTCAAAACCAAGCCCAATGACAATTTCATCGCTGACGGATATATCATAACAGCTTCGGGCAACAGCAATTACCCTTACAAGGTCGTTGCAACACACACCTGCAACGGCGTTACATATGATAAGCCTCTTGACAGTTCATTCACAGGCGGAGCCCTTGCTTCGGGTAATTACTATCTGACAGAGGATATCACACTTGCAAGCGACATCGAAATCAATACAGGCTCCGATGTCAAGATATGCCTTAACGGAAAGAATTTCGCATTATCAAATTATGTGATTAGCTACGGCACGCTTACCCTTAATAATTGTGATGCAAAAAGCGGAAAGTTAATTCTCAGCCGTTACTATTACGGCTTTAGCAACTCTGTCCTGTACGGAAATGCAGTGATAAGCAGCTCATACGCATCAAATATATCTTATAACGGCAAGGTAAGCGGCTGTGTATTTGATAATGAAGTTCGCTGCAACGACAATTCAATGATAACAGGCGGTACTTTTAACAAAAAAGTTCAATTCAGTGATAACAGCACTGTCACAGGCGGCTACTTTGACGGAACAGTTGAGGGTATAAACAACCACACCAAATTCATTAAGGGCGGTTATTTCAAAACCAGGCCCGATGACAGCCTTATCGCTGACGGATATGCAATAACGGCTTCGGGCAACACAAATTACCCTTACAAGGTCGTAGTTGCCCACATCTGCAACGGCGTTACCTATAGCAACCGACTTGACAGCACATTCAAGGGCGGCACCCTTGCTTCGGGCAACTATTATCTCACCGAAAACCTCACCCTTACAAGCGAAATTCGGGTAGATAGAAACAGCATCGTCAAGATATGCCTCAACGGTCACAGCATTACCCAGACCGCAAACGCAGGCATATTCGCAAACAACGGAAGCCTTGATATCATCGACTGCATGGCAGCGGGAAAGCTTTCGGGCGGAAAGGGCTGCACTTCAACACAGGCAGGCGGCTGCATCTACAACAGCGGCACAATGACAATAAGCGGCATAACAATGGACGGAAACTCAGCTCCCCACGGCGGCGCTGTCAGCAACTACGGCGATATGCAGATAACAAACTGCACTATCACCAATAACTCCGCAAACGGCGACGGCGGCGGAATAAACAATGCAGGCACTCTGACAGTTACAAACACAGAGATAACAGGCAACAACGCTGTGAACGGCGGCGGAATCTCGACTATCGGCAAGCTTACTCTTAACAATGTTACCGTTACAGGCAACACAGCAGATTACGGCAGCGGAATAAGAACTAACGCCTCCCCCGACGTTACTGTTTCAGGCGATATCATCATCAGGGATAACTCAGCAGGCAAATACCCCGATATGCTCCTTAACAGCAGCAAGCTGGCTGTTGATGCAAACGGACCGGGAGCAAATTCCTACATCAGCGTATCTGCTATCCCCGCTCCCACAAGTACCGCTCCCGTAAGCCTCACAGGCACAAACAACGCCGATTACAGCGGATATTTCCACACCGATAACCCCGACTACGCAATAATCAACGGCGAAAACAACACCGTAATGCTGGTAATGGGCGAATATACCGTCACCTTTGACGCAAATGGCCACGGAACCGCTCCCACTCAGCAGAAAACCACCTACGGCGGAAAGATAACCGAGCCTGCCGCTCCCACTGCTGAAAACTACTATTTCCAGGGCTGGTTCAAGGAAAGCACCTGCGAGAACATGTGGGATTTCGACAGCGACACTGTTACTGCCGATATCGTACTCTACGCAAAATGGTCCGAATGCGACCACAGCGGCAACACAAATACTCTCTCCTGCACAAATAACACTACCTGCTCCGTATGCGGCGGAACAGTTGCTCCCACAGGTCATACTCCCTCGGCAAGCTGGTCTAACGACAGCACCGACCATTGGAAGATATGCGAAAACCCATGGTGCGGCGAGATAATCGAGAAGTCCGCTCACACCTACGGCGGCTGGACTGTTACGATCCCCGCAACAGAGGAGCATGAGGGCGAACGTCAGCACTCCTGCACAGAATGCGGATACACCGAGACAGAAATTATCTCCAAGGAAGCTCACGTCCATTCCTTCGGCAGCGAATGGAAGCATGACGGAACATACCACTGGCATGAATGTGACTGCGGCGAAAGAACCGATGTATCGGCTCACACTCCCGACGGCGGCAGAACTGCTCAGTCAGGCGGGATATACACAGGAACTCTCACCTACACCTGCACAGTATGCGGCAGCGTAACAGGCACAGAGAGGATAAAGGATAATAAGACCTACAATATTCCCGACTACACATTCGCTCCCCTTTACATCGAAACAGGCATAACCTATGAAAAGCTCAGCATCGGCGTTGAGACAGACGAAAGCTCCGTTACACTCAGCTGGAACAGCATAGGCGGAGCAAAGGGCTACAAGGTTTATGTCTATGACTCGGACGATGCACTTATCAGCGTTAAGAAGACAGACGAAACAACCATCACATTCAAAAAGCTCACCAACGGCGAGACATACAGATTTGTTGTAAAATACACCCTCAGCGGAAGAAGCTATCTCAGCAACTACTCCGATGAAGCAAAGGTGACTATCATGTACAAACCCTTTGTAAAGGTGTCCGCAGGGTTTGGAAGCGTAAAGCTCAGCTGGGAAGCAGTTGAGGGTGCAGAAAAGTATGCGGTTTACAAGATAAACGACGGCAGAGCGGTAAAGCTTACCGAGACCACAAAGCTTTCCGTAAGGATAAGCACTTCGGAAGAGGGCATTTACGGAGTTAAGGCATATGTTAACGGTAAATGGACAACGCTCACCACATCTGATCTGGTAAAGGCAAAGGCTGAATAAAAATCAAAAGGACTGTTGCGATCGCAGCAGTCCTTTTTGGTTGTGTGGCTAATAAAAAAGCCGACACAAATAACCCCTTATACTAAGCACCAATTAAAAACTATACAAAAAATTGAGCATAATCTTGCGTATATGGATTATGCGATGATTTTTTGTCTATAGTTTTATTGGTGATTAGTATTAAGGCTCTTGGTGAAGCAGATTATATATAATATCAGGAAAATTATTACCAGCTCACCGGCGGCAAAAAGCCAGTGTTGTCTTCTGCCTGAAAAAATTTTCACAATGTTCTCCTTACTTCTTTTGCAGAAATAGTTATACTTTTTAATTATACAATATAAAAAATGTTTATTTAAGCACATACAAGCAATGATCTGTTAACTTTTAAAACATTTTCTGACATTAACTGCATAAACACGAAATTATGCAGTATAGGCTGTGAGACTATGAGTAATCGCAAAGAATTAACATAAAATTCACCAAATAACCCGTTAAAAGGATATTAAGTTTGCCGCAAAATGTAGTATAATCACAATCGAGATGTTGTCACTTTATGCCGAAGTGTATATACGAAAACGTTTAATGCTTGCCGCAGACCGCTGACAATATTATGAAGCAACCTCTTCAAAATGTTCCGAGACATACGTATTTTTACAAATGTGTTCGTCTATGAACATTCAGTCAGACTGAGACATTTTGAATAACGGCTGTGATACAGATACATATTCATGTGACTGTATGATATCCCTTTTTAAATAAACATATGGGAGGGTAACATGAACACAGAACAAAAGAACAGGTCAACTATACTTATCGTGGACGATTCCGAAATGAACCGTGAAATGCTTGCTGAGATACTCAAAGACGATTATGACACCATAGAAGCTGCCGACGGAAAGGAAGCCATCGCAGCTATCAAGGCTCATGAGAATGAGATAGATCTGGTGCTGCTGGATATCGTAATGCCCGAAATGGACGGCTTTGAGGTGCTTGCTCTTATGAACAGGTACAAGTGGATAGACTCCATTCCCGTTATAATGATATCCGCAGAGGGCGATTTTTCGTTTATAAAGAAAGCATATGATCTGGGCGTTACGGACTATATCCAGCGTCCCTATCAGAGCTACCCCATACACCGCAGGATAGACAACACCCTTATGCTCTACAACAAGCAGAAGCGTCTGCTGAACATCGTTGAAGAGCAGGTATATGCAAAGGAAAAGGACAACCGCACAATGATAAACATTCTGGGCCACATCGTTGAGTTCAGGAACGGCGAAAGCGGTATGCACGTCCACCATATACAGACCATAACAAGGCTGCTGCTCCGCAGATTGGTGCAGAAAACAGATAAATATGACCTTACCGAGAAAGATATTCTCCAGATAATAACCGCCTCATCTCTCCACGATATCGGAAAGATAACCATTGACGACAAGATACTCAACAAGCCCGGCAAGCTCACAGACGAGGAGTTTGCCATAATGAAGACCCATGCCGCAGCAGGCGCAAATATGCTCAGGGATCTGCCCATATATCAGGAGAAAAAGAGCCTTGTCCATGTGGCATATCAGATATGCAGGTGGCACCACGAGCGATATGACGGCAGGGGCTATCCCGACGGACTGAAGGGCGAGGATATCCCCATTTCCGCTCAGGTAGTTGCTCTGGCAGATGTTTACGACGCTCTTACCAGCGAGCGATGCTATAAAAAGGCATTCTCACACGAAAAGTCCATGGAAATGATAATGGACGGTCAGTGCGGTGCGTTCAATCCCCTGCTGCTGGAGTGCCTCAAGGACATCAGCAGCAGCATTGCCCATGAGCTTGACATGGACTCCAAGGGCGAGATCGACAAGCAGATGCTTATGAACGTCACCGAAGAGATAATCGAGGACAAGATATCCGACCAGTCCAGCTACAGCTCCAAGCTGCTTGAAGCGGAGCATGAAAAGAGAGTGTTCTTTACCTCCGATATCAAGGAGATACAGTTCGAGTATGACGCTCAGGTGGAGACGGTATCTCTCTCCGAATACGGCGCAAAGCTTCTGGGCTATGAAAGCAACGTGATATATCCTTACCGTGAAAAGAATGAATTTCTGGGCGATAAGGGAGCAGAGCTTATAAGCAAGCTCCGCAGCACCACAGCCGCCGCTCCCGACATCACTCCATATGAGACGGATATCACATACAACGGAAAAACAAGCAGATACAAGATAATAGCAAGGTCGCTGTGGACCAAGGACAATCCGCCCAAATACATAGGCGCACTTGGAAGAATAATCGACACAGGCAGCGAAGAAAAGAATTAAAGGAAGGTAATTGGTCTATGACTATTGAAGAATGCTACAAACAGCTCGGCGGAGATTACAGCAACGTGCTGAGCAGGCTGAGCAATGATGCAATAATCCGAAAGTTTCTTGTAAAGTTCTTATCGGACGGCAGCTGCGGAAATATATTCACAAATCTTGAAAGCGGAAATATGGAAGAGGCATTCCGTGCGGCGCACACCTTAAAGGGCATCTGCCAGAATCTGGGAATGGACAACCTTTACCGCTCCTCTTTTGAAGTAACGGAAGCTCTGCGTGGCGGCAGCAACAACACCAATGAAAAGATGCTCAGCCGCTTAAAGGCTGATTATGAGGCTGCTGTGGAGACCATAAAGCAGCTCAGCTGATATGCTTACGGAATACAAAGATAATACTAATCTTCAATCAACCTACAGACAAATCCTCGGCTGAAATAAGCCCATTCTTCGTCAAGCTCCCTTGCCGGGCGGCAAGCCCGCCTGCGGTCACTTTCCTAGACTGGTCTTATTTCATCTGTCGGCTTTGCCTATAGAACGATTGAAGATTAGTATAAAAGGACTGCTGCGGGTGCGGCAGTCCTTTTTTGTAAGACTTGCAAAAACCGCCTGTCGCTTATTACAAGTGACAGGCGGTTCGTTTTATTGGCTATCGGTATTATCAGCCTGCGGGCCAGGTAAAATCTCTGCCCGAAAGCACATGGAAATGCAGGTGATGAACAGTCTGACCTGCGCAGTCTCCGCAGTTGGAAACTACTCTGAAGCCGTCCTTCATGCCCATTTCCTTGGAAAGCTGAGCGATTATCTCGAAAATATGCGCCACAACAGCGGAATTATCGTGAGTTATCTCAGCTGCGGAAGCGATATGCTCCTTGGGGATAACCAGAAAATGAATGGGTGCTGCGGGAGCTATATCGTAGAAAGCATAGCACATATCGTCCTCATATACTTTCTTGGAGGGGATATCGCCGTTGATGATCTTGCAGAAAAGACAATCTTCCATCTTAGTTCTCCCTTACTTTACAAACTGAGCAACGATGCCGTCAAATGCGTTGATAGCTTCATCGATCTTGTTCTTGTCGCCGATACCTGCCATTGCGGAATCGGGACGTCCGCCGCCCTTACCGCCTGTTATCTCAGCAGCAGCTCTTACGATCTTGCCTGCATTGGCGCCCTTGGCAACAGCTGCCTTGGAGCAAGCGCAGAGGAACTTAGGCTTCTCATCTGCTGTTCCTGCGATAAGGATAATGAAAGGCTCTTCAATTTCCTTAACTCTGTCAGCAAACTTGTCGTACATATCGGAACCAACGTTGGTAAGCATATTTGCCATTACCTTAACACCGTTTACCTCACGGCAGTTCCTGAGAACTTCCTCAAATACGCCATCGGCAATGCGCTTCTTGAATGCTTCGTTGAGCTTTTCAAGACCCTTGTTTGTCTCGATAACGGAGGTTATCTTCTCAGCCAGCTGTGACATATCGCCGACCTTGAGGATATGAGCCGCTTCTCTTACTCTGTTCTCAACTTCGTTCAGGAGCTTGAGAACGCCGCTTCCTGTAACAGCCTCGATACGTCTGATACCGGAAGCTACGGAGTTTTCGCCGATTATCTTGAACAGTCCCAGACGAGCGGTGTTGTCGATATGAGTACCGCCGCAGAACTCAACGGAAACGCCCTTTGCCTCAACAACTCTTACGATATTGCCGTACTTTTCGCCGAACAGAGCCATTGCGCCAAGCTTCTTAGCCTCTTCAATGGGCATCTCGGTCATGGTAACGGGGATAGCGTCAAATATATCCTTATTTACGATAGCTTCGATCTCGGAAAGCTGCTCGGGTGTAACTGCCTCAAAGTGGGAGAAGTCGAAACGACATCTCTCAGCGTCAACATAAGAACCTGCCTGATGAACATGGTCGCCCAGAACCTTTCTCAGAGCTGCCTGGAGCAGATGAGCTGCGGTGTGGTTTCTCATGATAGCGTAACGCTTTTCAACGTTAACGGAAGCGGTAACACTGTCGCCCTTGCCGAGACCGCCCATTTCAACTGTACCGAAGTGGAGGTACTGACCCTTTGCGGTCTTCTTGGTATCGGTAACTGCAAAGCGGCTCTCACCGATGGTGATAACGCCTGTGTCGCCTACCTGTCCGCCGCTCTCAGCGTAGAAAGGAGTTTCATCGAGGATAACAACTGCGTCATCGCCCTCGTTGAGCTCGCTAACTTCTGCGCCGTCCTTGAATACGGCAAGAACCTTTGCATTTATTTCAAGCTGAGAATAATCATAGCCTGTGAACTTAGTCTTGGGGAGGTCAAGATTGCTCATTGCGTCCTCGTCCCATGAAGAGCCGCCCTTTGCAAGTCTGTCCTCTCTTGAACGCTTTCTGGACTCGTCAACGCAGGCTCTGAAGCCCTCCTCGTCAACGGAAATGCCCTTTTCCTCGGCGATCTCCTTGGTCAGGTCAATGGGGAAGCCGTAGGTATCTGAAAGCTTGAATGTATCCTCGCCGGAAAGAACGCCGCCCTTTTCGATGCCGTCCAGCATCTTGGTAAGAACGTCCATACCTGCGTCAATGGTCTTTGCAAAGCTCTCTTCCTCGTTGAGGATAAGCTTCTTGATGTACTCTCTCTTTTCCTCAAGCTCGGGATATGCGCACTTGTTCTCGTCGATAACAGTGTCTGCAACCTTGTAGAGGAAAGGCTCCTTGATGCCCAGAAGTCTGCCGTGACGTGCTGCACGTCTGAGCAGTCTGCGGAGAACGTATCCTCTGCCTGTGTTGGAAGCGGTAACGCCATCGCCTACCATGAATGTGGTGCTTCTGATGTGGTCGGTGATAACACGGAGGGAAACGTCGGACTTTTCGTTTTCCTTATAATTTACGCCTGCAATGCGGCTGATGTGCTTCATTATGTTCTGAACGGTATCTACCTCGAAGAGGTTGTCAACGCCCTGCATAGCGCAGGCAAGACGCTCAAGACCCATACCTGTATCAATGTTCTTGTGAGCCATTTCAGCGTAGTGGCCGTTTCCGTCGCTGTCGAACTGGGAGAATACCAGGTTCCATATCTCGATAACTCTGTCGCAGTCGCTTGCCTGCTCAAAGCTCTCAAAGGGGCCGTATTCCTCGCCTCTGTCGAAGTGGATCTCGGAGCAGGGACCGCAGGGGCCGCTGCCGTGCTCCCAGAAGTTATCAGCCTTGCCAAGACGGATAATTCTCTCCTTGGGAATGCCGATGTCGTTCATCCAGATGCTCTCAGCCTCGTCATCGCTCTCAAAAATGGTTATCCACAGTCTGTCAGCGGGGATCTCCAGCACGCCTGTGAGGAACTCCCAAGCCCATGCGATAGCTTCCTTCTTGAAGTAGTCGCCGAAGGAGAAGTTACCGAGCATTTCAAAATAAGTACCGTGGCGGGCAGTCTTACCTACACGCTCGATATCGGGGGTACGGATACACTTCTGGCAGGTAGTTACACGCACATTGGGAGGTGTTTCTGTGCCGAGGAAGAATTTTTTAAGAGGAGCCATACCGCTGTTGATGAGCAGAAGGCTGTTGTCTCCCTGAGGAATAAGATTAGCGCTGGGTAATCTTGTATGACCCTTGCTCTCGAAAAAAGAAAGATACTTTTCACGGAGCTGGTTAAGACCTGTCCATTCCATAATTTATAAGACTCCAATCTTTTTAAGGCAAAATCGCCCGATTTATATACATATATAATTTATTATAGCAAAGCGGAGTGAAATTGTCAAGTGCAGATACTGCATTTTTGAATATGGTTTTGTCCGTACCATGCTCCAACGCTTACTGATACTAATCTTCAATCAACCTACAGACAAATCCTCGGCTGAAATAAGCCCTTTCTTCGTCAAGCTCCCTTGCCGGGCGGCAAGCCCGCCTGCGGTCGCTTTCCTTGACTGGTCTTATTTCATCTGTCGGCTTTGTCTATAGAGCGATTGAAGATTAGTATAAAAAAGGGCTGCCGCATCTTATGCAACAGCCCTTTTTCTATATCTGTTCTGAAACTCAGTCTCCGAATGAAACGCCCAGGTCTCTTGCGGTGATAACGTAGTTGCCCTGAGGGTCAACAAACTTTGTCTTTCCCGCAACCTCGCTGAGAGGATTTTCGCCTATCTTTGCATTTATCATTGCAACGGAAACGCCGTACTTATCAGCGGCAATGAGCTGTGCCGCTCTTACGCCGAAGCGTGTTGCAAGTATTCTGTCGTATGCGGAGGGGCTTCCGCCTCTGAGCATATGTCCGGGAACGCACACTCTGGTCTCGATTCCGGTTGTTTTCTGTATCTGGGAAGCAATGGTATTTGTTGCTGTGGTGATGCCTGCGTCAAGTCTCTGCTTTGCACGCTCTTTCTTCTTGAGCTTTGCCTCTTCCTTGCTGTATGCTCCCTCTGCAACTGCAACGATGGAGAAGCGATGACCGTTATCGGCTCTCTTCTGCATTGCCTCGCATATCTTGTTGATATCGTAGGGTATCTCGGGAATGATGATAGCGTCCGCACCGCCTGCGATACCTGCATAAAGTGTGAGCCAGCCTGCCTTATTGCCCATTATCTCCACCATGAGTATTCTGCTGTGGGAAGCTGCTGTTGTATGGAGACGGTCGATAACATCGGTTGCGATATCCACTGCGGTATGAAAGCCGAAGGTAACATCTGTGCCGTAAATATCGTTATCAATGGTCTTGGGCAGTCCGATAACGTTAAGGCCCTCCTGAGAAAGCAGGTTTGCGGTTTTATGAGTGCCATTTCCGCCAAGGGTGAGCAGACAGTCAAGCTTCTGCTTCTTGTAGGTATCCTTCATCTGCTTTACCTTGTCGATATTATCCTCGCCGATACTGGATATCATCTTGAAGGGCTGTCGCTTGGTGCCCAGGATAGTTCCGCCCTGAGTAAGTATTCCCGAAAATTCGGATGGATCCATCTCTCTGGCAATGTTATTGATAAGTCCGTAGTAGCCGTTCTGTATTCCGACTATCTGCACATTATCGGTGCCCATAGTCTCGAAGCACGCCTTTGCAACGCCTCTTATAGTCGCATTAAGACCGGGGCAGTCGCCGCCGCTGGTAAGGATACCTATTCTTTTCTTTGCCATGATTTTCAATCCTCCTGTAAATTATGCCTTTGTTTTCTGAGGCTGACGCTCACGCAGGAACTGCTCGAACTTGTCTGCTGGCATGGGCTTTCCGAAGAAATATCCCTGAGCCTGGTCGCAGCCCGATTCTCTCAGTATATCAGCCTGACCTATAGTTTCAATGCCTTCGGCAATGGTCTCTATCTTCTTGGATTTTGCTATCCTGATAACGGCGGAGACTATCTCACGGGAGATAGCGTCGTCCTCAAGATACATTATAAAGGAACGGTCCAGTTTCAGCACGGTTATAGGCAGTATCTGGATATAGCTCAGTGACGAATAGCCTGTTCCGAAATCGTCCATGGAGAGCTTTACGCCCAGCTCCTTTATCTCCTTCATCTGAGCCACCGCATGGTCGATGTCCTTGAGGGCAAGGCTCTCGGTAAGCTCCACGTCAAGCCACTGAGGGGCAAGACCTGTTTCCCTGAGGGCTGTGCTTATGACCTCGGTAACGTTTGTCTGATAAAAGTCGATAGCGGTAAGGTTTATGGAAACGGTAATGGGTGCAAGTCCCATATCCTGCCATGCCTTGTTCCGGCGGCAAGCCTCGTAAAGCACGAAATGGCTTATCTTTGTGATAAGCAAGGACTTTTCCGCCACGGGGATAAAGTTGCAGGGAGGAACTACAGTGCCGTCGGGCTTTATCCAGCGGATAAGAGCCTCCATGCCCACAACGTTTCCTGTTGCAAGGTCTATCTTGGGCTGATAATAGAGCACCAGCTCGTTGTTGTCTATAGCCTTTGCAAGCTCCCTTTCTATCTCGTTGCCCTGAATGATCGCATCATGGGCGTGATTATCAAAGCGGAGGATAGAGTTCTTGGTTCCGTCGGAAAGGCTGAGTGCGAACTCGGCACGGTCAAGCACCTGAGCAAACTCGCAGCCGCCACCGTCTGACATAAGGCAGTAGCCCGCGGAGCAGGTAAGGTTCTGAGCCTCCAGACCCATTCCGCCGATATCGGCAATATCCGCCTGAACGCTCTTTATTATACGCACCGGCAGCTGATCGTCGCCGTCGGTATGGACGATGAGGGCGAAGTTATCGCCGCCTATTCTTGCCGCAAAACCGCTTTCGCTCACGTTTACGGAAAGTGCGGAAGCAAACTTTCTCAGCAGCAGGTTTCCGTTGGCATAGCCGCAGGTATCGTTTATAATGTGGAAATTATCAATATCGAATACGATTATCCAGTAATCAATGCTGCTGTCATCACGGGTGCATTCCAGAATCTCATTGCCCATGAGCATGAACTTGTTTCTGTTGTAGATCTGGGTAACTTCGTCGATATACGCCATGCGTTCGATTACCAGATCCTTTTCCTTGTCGGCGGTGATGTCGATTATTGCGCCGCCTATACACTTTTCGCCGCTGTCGGAAACAGCCTTGTAACGGAAGTTGTACCAGTGATACATTCCGTCTGCGCTCATGGCACGGAAGTCAACGGTGCGGACTTCATCTGAACGCACATCGTCATGGATAGTCTTCATGCCCGATGCAAAGCTGTCGAATATTACCCTGTCCTGAGGGTGGAAAGCCTTTCTCAGCACGCTTTCTTCAATGTATCCGTCCTCGGAAACTATTCCCAGCATGGAACGGAGACGTGTGGAGCAGTAATACTTGGGATTATCCGCTTCTCTCAGCAGCAGACCTATCTCGGAAAGGCCCGTGGTAAGGGCATATTTTCTTTCCGACTCGCCCAGCTTCTTTGAGTAGGAGATTATCTCGTTCCTCATCTTGTTGACCTCGGTAAGATCGGGGCCAATGGATATCATAATGGTCTGTGTCTCGTTATGGGTAACTATCCTTGAAACGATGGAAGTGTTCCAGACGGTACACACAACAGAGCCGTCCTTTGCCTTGAAGAAAAATTCCTCGTCCTTGTTGTTTACTATGGCCTGAAGATTTTCGCTGAAAGCGTCCGCAGGGAGTATCTTTTTAAGGTTTGCAGGGTCACGAAGCTCCCCCTCGGAGTAGCCTGTGATGCGCACGAGAGAATTATTCACACGGACATAGCTGAAATTAGTATCCCACAGAACCGCCATAGCATTCAGGTGATCTATAACGTGCTCCAGATTTTCCTTTTCCTGTGATGCCCTCAACCTTGTAAGCAGCAGCACGATTGCAGCTGTGATAATGCACACGCCCGCTCCCGCAATGCAGAGAATAGATACTATATCGCCCGCACTTTCCGAGTTTTTCCTGATAAGCTTTATGATAAAAAATGCACAGCACACAACAGTTGTCGCAATGATAACAGATGCGATAAGGATATCACGCATATGCTTCTGCCTTGTATTATCCGTTGATGCTCCCCCCCTTCTTATTGTAAGGTCACGCAGATATCAATGTATTTCTTAGCCTAAAAGCTGATTTTTATGCAATTCAACTCATTATTATTATACAATTTTGGCCCAAATTTGTCAATATAGTTAAACAAACAAATATGAGCAAAAAGATTGCCATTTTGTTCTTATTTAATGTATATTAAACTTTGAGTGCGTTATCCCGGGCAGCAGACATTCCGCCTGATGATACGCTTGACTAACTCCGTTATATTTGGCAATATTATATTAACGATAGCAAACCAAAACTGTGGTTATATTTATTGATTTCCGAAAAGAAGTAATGTATAAAATTGCAGCCCCACAGTTCTCTGTGGGGCTGTTGTTTTATTTATCCTGTTCAAGAGTGAACTCTATCTCAAACTCGGTAACTTCTCCTGTGATAGTCTTTCTATAGACCTTTGCAGTCACCTTATCCCCCGCCTTGGCGGTATTCTGGAAGTTTTTAACGTCCTGTGCGGTGAGTATCTGCTTGCCGTTAAGCTCGGTTATGATATCGTCCTTCTGGAGGTCGGTGTTTGCAACATCGCAGTCGGGAGATATCTCGGAAATGAGCATACCGGGCTTTACGTCCAGCTGTGCGGCATATTCGGGTGTGATAAGGCTGTACATTATACCAATTCTGGGTCTGTCGCTCACGTAGCCCTTTTCGATAAGATCCTCCGCAATGGGCACTGCAAAGTCAGAAGCAATGGCAAAGCCGATATTTTCCGAGCCTGTGGAGCTGTACTTGCTCACAACTATTCCGACCACCTGACCGTACAGATTGACCAGCGCTCCGCCCGAATTACCGAAGTTAAGGGCTGCATCTGTCTGAATGCAGGTAATGGGATAATTGGTGTAGCTCTGTATCTCTCTGTTCACGTAGGAAACATATCCCACGGTAACGGTGTCGTTGAAGCCCCCTGCATTTCCTATGGCGACGACCTGCTCGCCCTGCTTCATATCGTCGGAGCTGCCTATAACGGCAGGCACAAGGTCATCTGCCTCTATTTTAAGCACCGCAAGGTCTGTTCTTGTGTCGATGCCCACAACAGTTGCCTCGAACTCACGCTCGTCGTGGAGCTTCGCCTTGAAGCGCTTGATATCCTCCACAGCGTGGGCGTTGGTGATGATGTATCCGTCCTCGGAAATGATTATGCCCGAAGCCTCGTTGTATGCGGCAATGGAAGTATCGGTATAGCCGTACAGATTTACTATAGAGGGAAGCACCTGTTCAGCCGCTCCCACGGTGGTGAAAAGCCCTGTTTCCTTGTCGGCGTAAAGGGAATCGTCCGCAGGGTGGGGCGCCACGTTTATATTGACGGTAACTCCGCTGCCGGATGGAGTGCCGGCGATCTCCTTATCGTCATTCTTATGACCTGCCGCCAGCAGAAGCATAACTATCGCCAGAAGCGCCACAAGGCAGATAATGGCGATAATGAGCCATGCCTTGGAGGACTTTTTCATCTCTTTCTGAGGTATATCCGACACGGGAGGAACTCCCCCGCCCTGTGTGGGATAAGCCACATATCCGCCCTGCTGGGCATACTGCGCATACTGCTGCTGCGCCTGTGCATGACCCTGCTGTCCTTGATTTGCCGCATAGGGGCTGTGGGGAGCATAGCCGTTGTTACTGTACATTGAGCGGTACTGCATATCGGCTCCCTGCTGATATGGGTCAAATGGCTGTTGCGCATTTTGCGCTTGCACATTCTGTGCATATCCATTCTGTGCATATCCACTCTGTGCATAACCGTTTTGAGCATATCCGTTGGAAGTCTGCCGATATTGAGTTTCCGCAAAGCTCTGCTCCGCAAAAACATCGTCATGGGGCTTTTCCTGCCCATTTTTCTGAGCGGAAGTTTCCCGAGCCGAAGTTTCCTGAACAGGAGCTTCCTGAATTGGCGCCTGTTCAGGCTCATTGTGAGAAGTCTCACCCTGAGTATCGCCCTGAACGGGAGTGTTGTTTTCAAACTGATCCATTTTATTGACCATTCCTTTTTAGAA
>UMAK01011068.1_pt1 | contig 28669 bp, 29 predicted proteins | sample 1963681 | NCBI WGS metagenome assembly UMAK01 (sample SAMEA4835913, study PRJEB28245) | human gut metagenome | biome: gut microbiome; material: fecal sample | place: Denmark | collected 2008 | reverse complement strand
ACAACCCGCATTGGGGCTACGCCCCAAACCCCATTTTCAAAAATTGTATAGGCTTATCGACAGTCTGAGGCTTTCACGTTTTGTGAAAGCCTTTTGCTGTTATATAAGCCCGAAAATCTGAAATGCCGCAATTCCGCTTATGCAGACAATACTGCCGATTATATTGAGCGGCTTTGTGCTTTCCTTACGGATAAGACCGATAAAGAAAAGCGCTACCATTATCATAGGCTGTATGAATGAATAGTTGGTCATACTTGTGGCGATAACGGCATTTTCAAGCACAAGTCCGAGTGCGTTTGGTATTTTGGTCAGCGCTACAAATGCACAGCCCTTCGGCTTGTCTTTTATCATCCTTATCGGGTGAACGAAAGGCGCAAGCACGGCGGCAAGCAGGATAAGTCCGAAAAGCAGGGCAAAGTATGAGGATATGTACGGCGCAGACGCAGTGATAATAAAGCCGTAGCCGAACTTTGAAAGCAGATAGAAGAACAGCGGCACAGCTATTTTTTTATAGCTGATATGCTCTCTTTCCGACCGTGCTATCATAAAAAGTCCTACGGCGGTGACAACTATCGCCAGTAGTTTTAAAACGCTGAATGTATCCGTAGCGGTTATTATATCGGTCGCATAGGACGCAAACAGGCAAAGACCGAGCCACGCCTTAAGCTCGAATGCAGACATCTCGGTAAGCACAAGTGCAGACATCTTGAATTCAAGCAGCTTCGACACCATAATAAGAACAGCCGCAAGCACAGACTGCCAGCAAAGTTGTAAGTGCATATCGGAAAACGGCATAAGCGGCAGTAAAAGTACCGCTGTAGGCAAAGCCATTAGAAAAGTGAACGAATTGCCGTCAAACTTCAGCTTTGCGACGGAGTATTTGTCGCTGAGACCGCAGACGGTGTAACAGGCGACAACGAGAAGCATCAATACCATAACGGTTATTCCTCTATATTCTTCTTTATTCTACTATAGTATATTCGAGCATTTCATAGTGCAGCTTTGTGCCTATGTCACTGCCGGGCGGTAAAAGCGCCAGCGCTATGAACAGCGTTTCTCCGCTGATTCTTTCCGTAAGTGTGGCGTATTCTCCGCTTATTTCGGTAATAATGTAATCTTTTGGCTCCATAGTTCAGAAACTCTCCTTCTTTTTTGTTTTACTAACTGATTTTATCACAAAAAATTAATTATAACAAGCCTTTTTTACTTGAAACTCATCTTTCGATATGTTATACTATATTTCATCGAAAACGATTACCTTAAAAAAAGTCGTTTTTAGCTAAAAGAAAAGTAAAAGAGCAACGGAAAGAAAAGAAGAAACTATGAGAGATCTAACAAAAGGAAGCATAATCCGGCTTATGCTCCTGTTCAGCCTGCCTATTCTGCTTGGCAGTTTGTTCCAACAGGCGTATAACCTGGTCGACATTATAATTGTCGGAAAAAAACTCGGTGAGCTATCGCTGTCCGCCGTCGGTTCGACAACGGCGGTGGTGTCGCTTATGTTCAACATTATTAACGGTTTATGCACAGGTTTTGCAATACCTGTTGCAAAGCACTACGGTGCTAACGATATGAACAAGGTGCGGCGCACGGTTGCAGGAATGATTACATATTCTGCGATAATTACAGCATTAATCATGGCGCTGTGTATAGTGTTTGTTGAGCCGCTGCTTACTGCACTCAATACGCCGGCTGAGATTTTTGAACAGGCGAAGCTGTATCTTACGATAGTGGCAGGCGGACTTATAGTTACGCTTATATATAACCTTGAAGCGAACATTCTTCGTGCTTTGGGCGACAGCATAGTACCGCTGATAATACTTGTAATATCAGCCGTACTGAATGTCGGTCTGGATTTTCTGTTTATATTCGGATTCGGCATGGGGGTTGACGGTGCGGCGCTTGCAACGGTTATCGCACAGCTTATCTCCGCTATTGTCTGTTTCGTTTATCTTATCAGAAAATGCCCATTTTTAAAGCTCGGCAGGTCTGATTTCAGGCTTCACGGCGAGGAGATAAAAAGCCTTCTTGCTTCGGGGCTTGGAATGGCGCTTATGTATTCGATAGTTGACATAGGCTCGATAGTTCTGCAAAACGGTATAAACGGGCTTGGAACGGGTATAATCTCGGCTCATACAGCCGCCAGAAAGATATTCAGCTTTACTATCATGCCGTTCTCGGCTATCAGCGCAACGCTTGTGACATTTGTAAGCCATAACCTCGGTGCAGGCAAGTTTGACAGGATAAAGAAGAGCATAAAATACGGTCTGCTGATAGGCTACGGCTGGTCAACGCTTGCGGTGCTTATTGTGTATCTGTTCGGAGAACAGCTTGTGCTTATGATAGCACCTGCGGATAACCGTGAAATTATAGATACGGCGGTCAACTATCTGCGGATAAATGTGCCGTTCTACTATGCTCTGAATACGCTTTTGTCGCTGAGATGTACACTGCAGGGACTCGGAAAGAGCGTTGTTCCGATAGGAGCAAGCATTGTCGAGATGATATGGAAGATAGTGACTGTAGTTGCGGTTATCCCCGTATGCGGTTATTTCGGCGTATGTATATCCGAACCGATCATATGGACGGCAAGCGGACTTCTCGTTGCGGTTATTGCTATAAAGACGCTCAGAGCGTTTGAGAAAGCGTAATATTGCGTTTAGATATTTCAATTTTCGGCATTTTAGTTTTTTTGAAAAATATTTCAAATAAATGCAAAAATCGCTTGAAAAATTGTTAATATAGTTGTATAATAGATACATTAGTAGCGTTAATGCTAAGAAAGGTTAATTTTATGAACATCTGGCACGATATTGATAACGAAAGAGTAACTCCCAATGACTTTTTAGCTGTCATTGAGATTTCAAAGGGCAGTAAGTCAAAGTACGAGCTTGACAAAAAGACAGGAGTGCTTATACTTGACAGAATACTGTATACATCGACACATTATCCCGCAAACTACGGATTTATCCCCAAGACGCTTGCAGACGACGGAGATCCGCTTGACGTGCTTGTTCTGTGCAACGAGCCTCTTGTTCCGCTTGTGCTTGTACAGTGCTATCCTATCGGTGTTATAAATATGATAGATAACGGAAAGATGGATCAGAAGATAATAGCTATCCCGTTTGAAGATCCCAATTATAACTCTTACAGAAGCATTGAGGGCTTACCCTCGCACATCTTTGACGAAATGCTGCACTTCTTCAAGGTATATAAGCAGCTTGAGGGCAAGGAAACTGCGGTCAATGAGGTAATGGGTCACAAGGCTGCGGTTGAAATCATCAAGGAATGCATAGCAAATTACGATGAGGTTTACGGTGAAAAGTACAACAACATTGATACTGGCAAGTAAATCTCCACGCAGAATTGAACTTATGACGCTGGCAGGCTTCGATTTTTTATCCGTTCCTGCCGTAAAGGAAGAGAAGATAACGGGCGGTACATCACCGTCAGACGCAGTGCTTATGCTATCCCGACAGAAAGCAGAGGAGATAGCCGAAAAATATCCGTATAATACGGTTATCGGAGCGGATACTGTTGTGGCGCTCGGTAACGAGATAATGGGCAAGCCTGGAAATGAACAGGACGCATTTGATATGCTGAAAAAGCTGTCAGGCAAAACACATACGGTACTTACGGGAGTATGCGTAATTTCTCCCGATAAGCAAATAAATTTTTATGAAAAGACCGAGGTGGAATTCTATCCGCTCGGCGACGATGAGATACGGCAGTATATAGCAAGCGGTGAGCCTATGGACAAAGCGGGTGCTTACGGCATCCAGGAAAAAGGCGCTATGTTTGTAAAACGTATAAACGGCGATTTCTACAACGTTGTAGGATTGCCTGTAGCACGGCTTGCAAGAGAACTGAACGCTCTCACAGAAAAATAATCTTCAGTGAAAGGACGCAAAGGTATGTTATTTTTGAACAACGCATTTACAAAAGATATTACGGAGTACGACGGAGAAGTGCTCAAGGAAGTAAAAACCGTAGACGGAAAGATATATCTTTCAAACGGCGCTATCATTAAAGAGGGTGTTGTCGGAAAATTCTTCGACATTGCCACTAATGACAAATACGGTACTGTATTTGAGGCTGACGGTCCCGATGAGATCGGTCCTATCGTTGGATTCGCTCCTGTTACGGGCGATTCCGCTCCCGATTATTTTGCATTCTGATTATCGAAACTTAACAAACTGCGGCAGAGCAATATGCTTTGCCGCTTTTTTCTTTTCCGTTTTTATGATTTTGGTTGGATTTGCCGTTTTTATAAACTAATACTTGAATTTTATGCTGAAATATATGTTGCGTACAACTGCTATTTGTGTTAAACTTAATGCAAACAAGGAGGAATTGATATGGAAACGGTTTTTTCAAAGCAGTTACAGAAGCTCAGAAAGCAAAGCGGTATCACGCAGGAACAGCTTGCAGACAAGCTCGGCGTTACCGCACAGGCAGTATCAAAATGGGAAAACGGTAGCTATCCCGACGGCGATTTACTGCCTAAAATAGCGGACATCTTCGATGTTTCTATAGACAATCTTTACGGCAGAGGAGAGAAAAGGTGTTCGTTTGAACAACAGGTATTAAATCATATGCGGACTATAGCAGACAGCAGTCACGATTCTTCTGCCGAGTGGCTGAAAAATTACCTTAACATAGTCTGGGCTATGCAGCTTACTGCGTGGCGTGAATGTCGCTATTACTACGATATACCCGATTTTAAAGATTCAAACGGCACGGTTGCTTCCGAGTGCACCTGTAATACAGGTGTGACGTATATGCGGCTTAATAAGGATTTCCGCTATTTTACATATATAGAACAGCCGGAGAGCTTCGCAAAACAGTTTTCGGATATTGATAAGCTGTCGGAGCTGTTCAGGTTCTTAGGAGATAAGATGAACTTAAAGGTGGTAATGTATCTTCTTTCTCTTGATAACGGCGAGGTTGTAAGCGCATCAACTATAGCTATACATCTCGGTTATCCCAAAGAAAAGATTGAAAAGGCTCTTCAATATCTTCTCAGCATAAACAGCACGAATAAAGAAGTGCTTGAAATAAGTGTCCTGCGCCCCGACAACCACACCGAAAAAGTGTACGGCGTGCGGAACTTTATGCCTGAGATGATCGTTTTGCTGACAGGTGCGTTTTCCGTACTCAATCAGCCGCATGGTTATCAGACAAGCGTAAACAACCGTGATTATCCTTTCTTTGACCGAAAGGACATGAGTTTTATAAAAATGGGAGAGAAAAATGAAGAAAAATAAAGAGAAAGAAAAAAACACCAATCCTTATCATAAGGAATACGGCGTTTTCAGCAACAGCATTCACGCATTGAAATCGATGCTAAGCTATTCGCACAGGTTTATACCTGTTATAATAATCAGCATAATCTGTGCGCCGATAATGCAGTATCTGTGGTCGTTCATATCAAAGTTCGTTATTGATATGATAACTTCAGGTCAGAGCGTTACTGCGCTTGCACTGCTTATGGGCGGATTCACCGTAATACAGATTACGGCTACTATGCTGAACCTTTACGGCAACTCATTCTTTCACATTTATATCGGAGCAAGATTCAGGCAGATGGGACTTAAGAACCGCAAGATAATGTCGGTGGATTACGGCTATCTTGAGGACAAGGACTTTATGGACTGCTATCAGAAAGCAGGAAACGCCTGCAACAGCAATAATGAGGGCATAGAGGGAATGATGAGAGGCATTGTGCGTCTTTTAACGCTTATACCGATAATCGTTGTCGGTATCGCCATTCTCGGTACGATGAATATTTTTATCGTTATTGCTATTCTTATCTGCTCGGTACTGCAATTTGTTGTTACCAACAAGACAAACGCTTACTGCAAGAAAAAGGTGTGGGATCCGCTTGCACCGTGGTGGCGCAGGCATAATTATCTTTCTTATACCACGAGCGACTTTGAGGCGGCTAAGGATATAAGAATGTTCGGAATAGCCGATTGGCTTACAGAAAAGTTCAAAGTGCTGAACAAAGAGCGTTATGCGGCGCAGAAGAAAAATTCAAGGATATGGGCAGTGTCGGCTGTCATAAATGCTGTACTCTGGGCAGGAGTGCAGGCGGCGGTTTACGCATGGCTCTTATACAGCGTTGTAAACGGAAGTATGACTATAGGCAATTTCACTTTGTACCTTGCATCGTCAATGACATTCTTTGATTATACAAATCAGCTCCTTACCGCTGTATCGGACTTACTTGCAAGGAGCAGGGAATATGACGATTTCCGCAGCTTTATGGACGCGGACTGCGGTGATAAGGACGACAGCGGAATTGATGTTCCGCAGTGTGACAGCTATGAATTTACTTTCTGCAATGTTTCATTCAAATATCCCAAGGCTGAAAAATACGCGCTGAGAAATGTCAATATCACTCTTAACGCGGGTGAACGGCTTGCGGTGGTCGGACTTAACGGCGCAGGAAAATCTACCTTTATAAAGCTGCTGTTAAGGCTGTATGAGGTGACAGAGGGTGAGATACTGCTAAACGGTGTCAATATAAAGCAGTATAACAAGCATAGCTATTATAAGATATTCTCGCCTGCTTTTCAGGAGGTCGAACTGTTCGCATTTCCTCTGTATATGAACGTTTCAATGAGCAGTGCGGATAAATCGGATAAGGAGAAGGCAAGGCAGTGCGTTATTGATTCGGGACTTGAAAATAAGCTCTCCGAACTTGAAAAGGGTATGGATACCGAGATACTAAAGATCGTTTACGATGACGGTGTTGATCTTTCGGGCGGCGAAAAGCAGAAGCTGGCGCTTGCCAGAGCGTTATATAAAAATGCGCCTGTGGTAGTCCTTGACGAGCCTACGGCGGCACTTGACGCACTTGCGGAAAGCAAGCTGTACGGTGACTTTGACAAGCTCATCGGTAACAAGACAGCGGTATATATCAGCCACAGATTAAGTTCTACGCAGTTCTGCGACAAGGTCGCTATGTTCAAGGACGGCGGTATAGTCGAGTACGGAACTCACAGCGAGCTTATGGACAAGGGCGGAGAATACGCTGATATGTTCAATGTCCAGGCTCAGTATTATATTGACAACAACGAAAGCGAGGTGGCTGTCAATGCGTAAAGAAAAAGAGAAAAAGATACTGCCTACGCTTAAATTTATGCTGAAAACGGCAGTAAAGAATAAGCCTCAGCTGTTTATTGCTTATGCGCTGCAGGTGGTGGTTTCGTTTTCGCAGACAATGGTTAATATCATCTCGTCAAAATATCTTGTAGATGAGATCGCCGCAATAATCGGCGGCGGTAAAGCTGAGGAGCATATACCTACAGCGATATTCTGCATTGCGCTTATAGTCGGTGTGACCTTGCTTGCGGCACTTATCAACTATCTTGTAAATGAGATAAAGAATGTTTATTCCGAGTGGTTCAACGAGTATTTTGAAGTTAGCCTGTCCGAAAAGGTAATGAAGATGGATTTTGAGCATACCGAAGACCCCGACACGCTCGATCAGATGAACAAGGCAAAAGAGGGTATGTCGTGGTACAGCGGCGGAGTAGTCGGAATACTGAACGGTTTCTTCAATATCGTTTCAAACGGGGTGAACGTACTCGGCGTTATAGCGATAATCGCCATAACCTGTCCGCTTCTTCTGCCGATACAGATCATATCGCTTGTTCTTATCACGATATTCACAAATAAGAGCAACAAGCTTGATATAGAATATTTCAAGAAGCTGTCTAAAATCAATCGCCTTTTCGGGTATTTCTTCTATCAGCTGTCCAACCCGTCAAACGGCAAGGAGGTAAGGCTGTTTGACAGTAAGGATATGATGTGCGATAAAGCGGATTACTACAGCAATGAAACTATAGACACGTTCAGGGAGCAGTACAAAGCGCAGTATAAATATTTGCAGTATTCAAATCTCACAAACGGACTGCGTGACGGGCTTTCATATTTCTACATAGGCTTTAAGGCACTGACGGGAGCGATTACATTAGGTGATTTTACAATGTGCGTTTCATCTGCTTCAACGCTCTACTGGGGACTGTATAGCATTGTAGACAACATTGCGGCTACGGTAAAGGCGTGCGGTTACGCATACGAATATCTGAAATTTGATGCAATTTCCGACAGAATGACAAAGGGCGATAAGCCTGTTTCGGACGGCGAACACGTTATCGAATTCAGAAATGTCAGCTTCAAATATCCGAGAAGTGAAAATTATGTCCTCAGAAATATCAATATCACTATTAAACAAGGCGAGCATCTGTCTGTAGTCGGACTTAACGGTGCGGGTAAGACAACGTTTATAAAGCTCCTTTGCCGAATGTATGACGTAACAGACGGTGAGATACTGATAGATAATATCAATATAAAGGATTACTCGGACAGCGAGTATAGAAAGCTGTTCTCGGTGGTATTCCAGGATTTTGAGCTGTTTGCTTTCAGCCTTAAGGAGAATATAATACTTGACGAGCAGGAGGACGAGGAAAAGCTGATAAAGACGCTAAAAATGGCAGGCTTATATGAAGACGCAATGAAGCTTGAAAACAAGTTCGATACGACAATATTCAAAAGCTATGATGAAAACGGCACTGAGCTTTCGGGCGGTCAGCAGCAGAAAACCGCTATCTGCCGTGCTTTATACCGTGACAGCCCGATAGTAATACTTGACGAGCCTACAGCGGCACTCGACCCTGTAGCCGAATATGAGATATACAAGCACTTCAACGAGCTTGTCGGCGGTAAGACCGCTATCTACATATCCCATAGGCTTTCAAGCTGTAAATTCTGCGATGAAATCGCCGTATTTGCCGATGATACGATAAAGGAGTACGGTACGCACGAAGAACTTGTGAAAATCGAAAGCGGTATTTATTCCGAAATGTACAACGCTCAGGCGAAGTATTATGTGGAGAACGTGTCGTAAACAGCGTAAAGAAAATACCCATGCAGTGATAAACTCTGCGTGGGTATTTCGTTTTTACGCTACTGCCGATAATGTGCATATACCGTTTACCGCTATGCAAAGCACTATTCCGATAACGGTCGGCAGGGCAAAGCTAACCGCTGTCCATTTAAGGCTCTTTGTTTCCTTATATATCGTAAGGCAGGATGTCGAGCAAGGGAAGTGGAACAGTACAAATATCACCATACATATCGCTGTTACAGAAGTCCAGCCGTTAGATATAAACAAATCCTTCAGTGCGGACAGCTCCGATATTTCGGTAAGTGCAGTACCTTCTGAGTATGCCATTATTATTATCGGAACAACTATCTCATTTGCAGGAAAGCCGAGTATGAATGCAAGCAATATAACACCGTCAAGTCCCATCATTTTGCCGAACGGGTCAAGAAACTCTGTGCAGTGTGACAACAGCGAAGCATCGCCTGCAGTTACATTCGCCATCAGCCATATAATAAGCCCTGCAGGGATAGCGACAATTACCGCTCTGCCGAGAACGAACAGCGTCCTGTCGAGAAATGCTCTGACAAGGACCTTTGCAAACTGCGGTGTTCTGTATGGCGGAAGCTCAAGTGTGAACGATGACGGCATTCCTTTTAGTAATGTCTTTGACAGGAAGCGTGACGAGAGCATAACAGCGGCAACCGAGGCGGCTATAGCGGCACTCAGCAGGAGCGCCGCCAAAAAATCCGAGCCTGCGACAGCCGGCACACCGATAGCAAACATTGTGATAATGCTTATGATAGTCGGAAATTTTCCGTTGCAGGGCATAATTGACGCAGTTATGATTGCTATAAGCCGTTCACGTTTACTGTCGATTATCCTTGCACCCGTTATTCCGCAGGCATTACAGCCAAGACTCATACACAGACATAAAGCCTGTTTACCGCAGGCTCCCGCCTTTTTGAACGCTTTGTCAAGATTGAACGCTATTCTGGGTAGTATTCCGTAATCTTCAAGTATGGTGAACAGCGGAAAGAATATCGCCATAGGAGGAAGCATTACCGATACCACCCACGCAAGCACTCTGAATATTCCCTCGGTGAGAACGCTGTTCAGCATTACCGGAGTACCTATTGACGATAAGGCGCTATAAAGCAGTGATTCCGCCTTTCCGAAAAGCTCCGAAAGCAAGGCGGACGGGTAATTAGCACCTGTTATTGTTATCCATAAAATGATAAACAGCATAAGCAGCATTATAGGTATTCCCGTCAGTTTTCCGGTAAGTATCCTGTCGATTTTCCTGTCACGGACTTGTTTTTTATCGGCACTATGTTTTACGCATTCCGCCGCAATTCCTTCTGCGGTTATAAAAATGCAGGAAATTATCTCATCGGTAAAATTATTGTCGGTCAGTCTGTCTGCGGCGGATATAAGCGCTTTGAGATAATTTTCGTCTGTACTGTATTTTTTACACAGGCTGTCTACCGTATCGCTGTCGCCCTGAAGGAGCTTAAGGCATATAAAACGCTTTGTCCTGCTGTCTGTTTCTATTTTTTCGGTAAGCGGCGAAAGCTGTGATATTGCGTTTTCTATACGGCTTGTGTAAACAAGCGTTATATCGTTGCTTTCCTTGCTCAGTGCAACGCTTTCTATTGCCTGCATCAGTTTATCCAGCCCTTTTTTGCTCCGTGCCGATGTTGCCGCTACAGGTATCCCAAGCTGCTGTGACAGCTTAGTTATATCGGTTTTTATGTTTTTCTTTTCCGCTTCATCCATCATATTCACGCACAGCACTGCTTTAGACGTGATTTCGGTTATCTGCAGTACAAGATTCAGATTTCGTTCAAGACAAGATGCATCGCAGACGATAACAGTAACATCGGGCTTTTCAAGGCATATATGCCTGCAGGCTATTATTTCCTCCGCAGAATGAGCGCACAGTGAATATGTGCCGGGAAGGTCGGTTATCAGATATTTGTTATTGTTGTAAGTATAACTGCCTGCGGCGTTGCCGACAGTTTTTCCGACCCAGTTTCCCGTATGTTGCTTAAGCCCTGTCAGAGCGTTGAAAACCGTGCTTTTGCCGACATTGGGATTGCCGGCGAGCGCAACCGTAAATTCTTTTTCGTATTTCATATTTTCCGCCTTTCAGCTGTAATATTACATTATATGAAAATACGTCTGATTTGTTAAGAATGAATTATACGTTTTCTTCGGGAACTGCCTGCGTCAGTGTACGGGAAAGCTCGTCGCTGTTGACCGGCTTTGTAAGAAAGCCTGTCATTCCGCACTGTTTCGCCTTGTTCACATCTTCGCTGAATGCGCTTGCTGTCATTGCGATTATCGGTACTGTTTTTGCATATTCGCTTCGGATATTTCTTATTTCTTTCGCACATTGAAAGCCGTCCATTAACGGCATCCGCAGATCCATAAGGATAATATCATAGTAATAGTCTGGATTGCGGCAGAACATTTCAAGCGCCTTTCTGCCGTTTGCTGCGACCTCGATGTTTACGTTATATTTGGCAAGCATCGCTTTTACTATCTGAACGTTTACCTCTACATCTTCGGCAAGAAGAATGTATTTTCCGCTGAGCGTTCTTGACGAATTGTCAAGCTCATCACAATGACCGGGATTATTATCGCTGAAATTGTCTGTAAATCCTTTGCAATGCTCCGATAATATGCGTTTTAAATCAAAGGTGAGAAGCGGTATAAGACATACGCCTTTTACTGCGCCCGGATACTTTGAAAGTGACAAGTCCGATTGATTTTCCGTTGTGACTATGTATGTTATATTGTTGTCGTTTTTGCCGATATATTCTGCGATTTTATTTACCCGGTCTGCATCGGAAACGATAATATCAAAGTGCCTGTCCGCTGTAAAGCCGTCATCCTGTTTATCGTATGAACAGTAGGTTATCCCCAGCTTTTCCAGCGCTTCTGCTATCTGAGCCGAATGACTGCGGTTGTTGTTTATAATAAGCGCCGACAGGCATTTGTTGCCGGAATAACGGTTTTCCGTTCCCTTTACGGCTTCAATCTGCAGCTTTATAATAAACTCCGTGCCTGCGCCTTTTTTCGTTTTTACCGTTATGCTTCCGCCTGCGGCATCGACTATTCTCTTTGAAATGGGCATACCGAGTCCCGTTCCGCCTATATTTTTGTCGGTCAGCTCACGTTCATACGGCTCGAATATCTTTTTGGTGAACTCCTCGCTCATACCTATGCCGTTGTCCCTGATCCTTATCTCATATTCAGGAACACCCTTTTTGCCGTCATCCGTTTCGGTAAGCGTAAGAGAAATATTGCCGCCGTTGTGTGTGAATTTTATCGCATTTGAAAGGAAGTTCATTATAAGCTGTTCAAATCTGTGCTTATCACAACGCACAATCTCGTGGGTCACATTGTGCATACTTATCGTCAGATTCTGTTGCTTTTCAGCCGCAATGCTGCTTATTACCGTTCTTATCTCATAAAACAGGCGGGACAAATCCACGTTGGTGATATTGAATGTCAGTCTGCCGCTTTCTATTACGCTTATATCGAGAATATCGCTTATAAGGCCGAGAAGCTGATTTCCCGATGTGATAATCTTATTGATATATTCCTTTGTCGCCGCAGAATTTCCTTTTTCATTTGCGGCAAGGGAGGCAAAACCGATTATTGCGCTGAGAGGAGTGCGTATATCGTGAGAAATGCCTGAGATGAACGAGCTTTTGGCATTGTTTGCTTTTTTGGCTTCGTTGACCGCACTATGCAGTGCAAGGTTTGTCTTGCGTTCTTTGGTGCGGTCAGACAGCACAAGGATATATCTATCCTCTCCGTCGATTTTGTTTCTGAGTGCGGTTATATGAAACAGGCAGACATTTCCGCTGTTTCTGCGCACATATTTTCTTTCCCACTCTTTACGCTCACCGACAGACATACGGATGAGATTTTCTCTGATATTCTCGTCTTTATCAGCCACTGCCGAGTTTTCTATTATGCTTTCGTCCGACATAGCCTCGCTTTGAGAAATGCCGAGTATTCTTTCTATGTTGGGGCTGACATATCCTACAGAGAAATCCTCTGTGTTCAGCATAAGAAATATATCGTCAACGTTATTTGAAAGCACGGAAAACAATTCTTCCCTGTATTTTATCTCACTGTCCTTTTTTCTGAGGTTGAGATAGTTTTTACGGATGAGATACAAAACGGACAGAGTACAGATAAGCGCTATCACACTGACGCTTGCAGACATTGTTATAGTCTGCAGGCGGTTGATGTTTTCGTTTACTACAGAACACGGAACAATACCGATAAGTATCCAGTCCTTGAAGCCTATGCTGTGATATGCCAGATAATATGCTTTACCGCCGAGCGTAAGCCTGTTTACCCCTGATTCGTTATAGCATATTTCGGCAATGTAAGGCTGAATGTTATCCTGCGACAGATTATCCGAGCTGTCTGCAAGCATCCGCCAGAAGTTGCTTAATTCGTCGCCGTGTTCGCCCTTATTATTTACTACAACTCTTCCGTCAGGATAAACTATGTAATTTGTAGCCATATTATTGAATGTGTTTGAGCTTAGCAAGGATATGATGTCATCGTTGTTAAAGCTGATTGCTATAGCGGAATACGAAAAGTCGCCGTACTTGTTTTCGGGGCAGGGAACAGCGAACACGATAAGCTCCGACCTGTCAATGAGAGCGGTATCGGATACTACGTTTTTGCCCTCCTCCATAAGAATTCTCATATTCCTTCCGAGATCCATCCTGCCGGTATTACCGTCAATCGTACAATAGCTTCCGTCCTTATCAAGAAAGTAAAAATCCGTGAATGCGCCGATACGTCTGATATTTTCAATGTAAGTCCTAATTTTCTTATCGTCATCGGTGTCTTCAAGATAAGGTAGCCACATATCCATAGCGTTCCAGTTTTCGCTTAACAGATTGCTCAGCGAGTTACCGACCTGAGAATATATTTCGTTAAGGTGAGTGGCGCTTTCTTTGAAGATAAGCTTCGATGAAATGGCATTGTAAGTATAAGCGGACAGTATAACTATCAATGTTGCCGTGACGATTACAAGGTAAGCAAAATTCTTTCTTATCAAAAATAACATCTCCCCGAAATTTATACCTCTGATACAAAATAATTACATTTATCTCTTAAAGAATATCATATTTTATCTTTAAATGTCAATAAATTCAAGCACGAAGATTGAAAAATATAAAAAAATCCTGCGAATTGTGTCGAATTTGTTGAAAGGAATGGCTTGACGAGGCAATCGAATAGTGTGGCGAAGAATATATTGCGTAAAATTAAAATTATTACGAAATGAAGATGAGTTCAGGTGTAATATGGCTGAAATGTTGACATATAGATTTTGTTTTAATATAATAAAAAACAAAGAAAGGCAGGTGAATGACATGAAATCAATTATTGGAGATAACGGGAATAACTGTCATTCACATTTATGCTTTTGATATAGCAATTGTGCAATGATAAAATTCAAAGTGTTCTCGTTATCGGGAACACTGTTTTTATATAAGGAGTTATTATGAACAAATTGAATTTTATCAAAGCGGATAAACCGGATTGTAGCAACGCAACAGACAGTGGAAAAATAACTGTCACTGTAAGAGAATTTATCACAACTACGCTTGCTGAAAAAATCGCAACAGCATTATGGAACAAGCCTGAATGGGCTGACAGTATCGTCAGATTCAATTATGATAACAAGATCAAAAACGATTGCTTCAATGTTATCGCTCTGAATGAAACAGGTGATGTTGTAGGCGGGATGTTCTGTATACAAAATGCCGAAGATGCAGGTTTGTGGTACTATGGCGATTTGTTCGTTGTACCTGATTACACAGGCAAGCGTATATCGAAAAGATTGCTTGAAACCGCCGAACAGGCACTGTCTGATAAATGGTGTCACACATTGAGATGTTATGTAGAGCCTGATAATAAAGTATCACTGCATTTACAAAGAGAATACGGATTTACCGAATGTGAATATAAGACTTTTAATAATCTTATAAACAGCGGTCAATTAATGTTTGAGAAACCGATTGTAACATTCAATGCTGCTCAGGTTACAGAAAAAAACGAAGCAAGATATATAACCGATATTTTTAACGAAAACGCTCATTTGCTTCACAGCGAGATAATCCCTTATAGCGAATGGTGCAGTTTGATTTCTGCGAATGATACTGACGAAAAACATTTTTTGATTCGTAAGGGTGCGGTGCCGTGCGGATACCTGAAAATCAACGGACTTGAAGACGGCAATGACGGGTGGATTTCAATACTTGCTGTAGCTTCCGCATTTCAAAGAAAGGGTATAGGTAAATATGCCGTTTCATATGCGGAAAGTTTTTTTAAAAAGCAGGGAAAACTATGCGTTAAAATACATACTACAACGGATAATTATCCTGCACGAAAATTATACGAAAAGTGTGGCTATTTGCTTTGCAACAGCACAAACACATATACAGCCAAAGATAAACTGACATATTTTAAGCAGATATAGCCGACAACGATTCTGCGGTTCTAATATTGAAGGAAGGTTTTAATTATGTATAAAATACTCTTCGTCTGCCACGGCAGGAGTTGGGTATCAGTTTCCTTGGTGGCTGTTGGTTGGGCAAATCGGTGCAAGATGTAGTGGTTGAGCAAGCCTTAAACTACTAAAATACTACTATCTGTTGATTAGCGAAAAGGTAATGTGAAACTTCAGAATTATGCTTTTGAAGTTTTTCTATGGTAATAAAAATGATGTTGTATAATAAAACATTGATATGTGTCATCTCGACCAGTGAAACCTGCGACCGTGGGGAATAATGGAAACCGCCCGTTTGGAGGATGGTTTTTATTATGTACGGATATGCTATATTTCATAATACTAAGAATTATTATAACTTGATTATTTTATAGAAAAACTGTATAATGTAATTGCACCATTACAATTATTTCTGTTATGATTAGGAGGACCATTTCAATGAAATGCGATTATGAAAGCAGGCTTGAAGCCCTCTACACAGAATACTATGGCAACGGCGGCTGCCAATTCTTTAGGGAATGTGAAAAAGGCATTTCTAAAAGCTGCATGTTCAGATTTGATAAAGCAAAGGTGTGCGCAAAGTATGGTGAAAAAACTGAAATCCCGAAAATAGTTTTTGTGGGTTTAGAGGGACTTAACGGACATCAGGGAATTGAAAGGACGGAAACCGACAAGTGTTACAATCCCCATTACAAAGGCGTAAGATATGTTTTGGCGTATTTATTAAGTCCATATATTGGCAAGGAACGACCGGACAGCGTGTTAAAAAATTGTCTTAAGGACTATGTTGAAACTATGAAATATTTTGCGTTGCTTAACTGCTACAAGTGCGCTTTTTGTGATAATCCCAAAGGTCGTCCGCACTCTGAGTCAATGAAAGAGCATTGCCAAGAGATTTTGTTCAGTGAAATAGAAGTATTGGAGCCGGATATAGTGGTTTTTCAAGTCAAGAGCAAAAGACCGACTAACTTCGAGAAAAATCTCGCTAACAAATTTGGCAAAGAGGAATTGATATGTGGAAACGAGGGTACAGGAGCTTTTTGGTATTCGCTTCGGTCCGGTAAGCGGTTTATCTGGATTTGGACTTATCACGGCGATGGAAATAAATATCCACGAAATCAACAAAATCAACAAAATCAACGAAATCGAGGTTGGGCTAGTAATGATAAAAGCGGTAAAGATTATCGTGAAAAAGACCTTGACCCTGTTTTAGATAGGGTTCTTGATGCTATGCGACAACTAAACTTAAACGAGACCGCAGCGGGGAACGAATGAACAAGGCATTGCTTCTGAATTATCCTGATTTAAGGTAACATTGTCCGGAATTGTAATACTTGTAAGGCTTGTACAACCTTCGAATGCACTGCTTCCAATAATGGTCACGTTATTGGGAATAGTGATACTTGTGAGGCTTGTACAACCTTGCGCAAAATCCTTAGTAGTAAACCCGCAGATTTTTACTACTATCTGACTACTACACACATCCGCAATTTGCCCCGATTTGCCGTGTTTCTGTGAAATCAACCGCAAATCCGTAAAATCTGCCAGTACGCAAAATGCGGCAATATAACGCAATACAAAGCCTTCTGAAAGGAATTTACCGATGTACAAAATACTATTTGTCTGCCACGGCAACATCTGCCGTTCACCTATGGCGGAATTTGTAATGAAGGATATAGTCGCAAAGGCAGGGAAGTCCGATGAATTCGTCATCGCTTCGTGTGCGACCAGTACCGAGGAAATCGGCAATCCTGTGCATTACGGCACTAAAAGAAAGCTGGCGGAGGTCGGAATATCCTGCGATAAAAAGAGGGCAGTACAGCTTACAAAGTCAGATTATGACAGGTATGATTACATAATCGCTATGGACGAGATGAATATACGCAATATAATGCGTATCATCAGAAGCGATCCCGAAAATAAGGTAAGTCTGCTGTTGTCACACGCAGGGATAGACGGAAGCATTGCGGATCCGTGGTACACGGGGAACTTTGACGATACTTACAGAGATGTCCTGCTTGGATGCAAGGGATTATTCAGAGAAGTAACAGGTGAATAAAATATGCCGCCGCAGTTTTTAATCAAACTGCGGCGGTCGTTTTAATTATTATAGTGCTAATTTCGTAAAATTTAAGTTATAGCGAAATTACTTGCTATTCTTATCCTCATTCTGCTTTAAATCGGGTTCGGGCAGATCGTTTTTTATATCCATTACCGGATTTGAGTTTATAGCGTCACGGAGCTGAGTATTTACCACATGGGTATAGATCTGGGTGGTGTTGAGGTTTTCGTGTCCGAGGACCTCTTTAAGCACACGGACATCAACACCGTTCTGATACATAAGCGTAGCCGCCGTATGACGCAGTTTATGAACGGAAATTCCTTTACCGGCAAGTCCGCAGGCTTTAAGGCGGTCGTCGATTATCTGTTCAACACGGCGGTTTGTGATGCGGTTGCCTCGTTTGCTTATAAACAGAGCTTTTTCCTTAGGGTCTGCAACGGATTTTCTTGCTTCGGTGTACTTGGTAACAGCATCGACGCATTGCTCGTTGAGATAGACGATACGTTCCTTGTTGCCTTTGCCCAGAACCTTCACGGAAAGATATTTTACATCCGGTTGTGACGGGTCTATGTTTTCGACAAAATCATTCACGTTTATTCCGACAAGCTCGCTCAGACGCATACCGCAGTTGAGGAACATTATAATCATCGCATAGTCACGGTAATCCATCCAGCTTGAAAACTCCTTGAAGCCTTCGTGCAGAAGCTGACCGCATTCCTGCAACGTGAGGTGCTTAGGCAGTGCGTTTTTAGGCGAAGGAAGCTCCAGATTCAGCATCGGGCTTGCCGCAAACCACGCCTTGTTATTTGTGAGGAATTTATAGAACTGCCGCAGAGATACAGCCTTGCGTGAGCGAGCCTTTGCCTGATTGGAACGTTCACTTACCGTAAAGCTGAGAAACTCCATAGCGTCCGTGAGGGTCACAGCCTTTATGTATTTATCGTCAAGGTCTGAGATTTTTATCTCGGAGAAATCCTCATTTGCATCAACCAGCTTGTTCTTGACCTTGAGAAAACGCATAAACATACGCAAGTCGGTATAATAGTTCAACGCAGTAAGCTGTGAACGGTTTTTGATTGTCGTAAGATAATTCAGGTATTCGGTAAGGCAAGCCGGTGCGTCCGATGTAGCTTGTCTGAAATCTATGTTATATGCCATTTTTGTGCGCCTTTCGTTTTTTACCGCTTCTAATTTCGTAAAATATTAATTTTACGAAATTCTGTGTTAATTTTTACTATCTCTATTATACATTTCTTCTATCAGCTTTTCAAGTTTTTCTATCTTCTCCGAGAGGATTTCTAAATCTGATTTTTTCTTACGAACTCTGACAAGCGTGTATAACATTCTTTTTCTGCGGAAATTAACGTAATAATCACAATCATAAATCGGTTTTTTCCTGTGCCAAAGAAAATAACATTTATCGCAACGGTGCGGTATCATATCTTTAGACCGTATCTTTTTATCCTTAACACACATATCAGAAGCCAAACTATAACGATAACCGACACAGTGCGGACATAATTTGTTATAACAAAAATAACAAATACAGTTTTTACACTCTTTAGGCGGTATCATAAAATACTTAGGATCATACTCGTTCTGAGGGTACTTATAGTAGCTTTGATAATAATCGATTAAACCCATTCTATTTCTCCATAATCTATATCCGGCTCTTTATCCCATTCGTTTTTCCTGTCTTCATCATTTAACAAATGACGTTCATACTTGAATCCCAATCCATAAATCGGGGAATATTCCTTTTTCGGTATTGCATTATAATCAACATTCATATAATGTACATCGGTATCACGAACTATGTTTTTTGAACTCCAAAAGAACTTACCGAAAATCTTTTGAATATCCTTAGTTACATATTTTGTAATATAATATGCAACCCTTGCAACTTCACCATCAAGGGGAATTGCAGTAGAAAATCCGTACTTCCAATCGGGAATGTTATATACAGGTTTTAAACCACCAGTATATACACGATACTGTTGCAAATCTTCAACTTTCCAAGCCTTACCGTGATATATGCGCCTACCGCTATCTTCAAGCCGAAAGCAATCATTAATCAATGCGTGAGCGTGAATTGCACCACTTGAGGGATGATATTCGGGTATTAATATGTATTGAAGTCCATTTCTTTGAACTTTATTAGAAAGCCATATTTTCAAAGCTTTCATTACATCTTTAGGATTTCTCCTATCCACCTTGTCACTTTCACGCAAAGTAAGAGTAACGAAGTATTTAAATTCGTTTTGATAGACAATATCAAAAACTTTATCCTTTGACCTTTTAATGCTGTCCATACGGTTTTCATTCCTTTCTTTTCTCCTCTGCTCTTCTCTTTCATCAATCAACTGTTTAAGCTGTTGATTAGCAATGTAAAAATCATCCTCGACATTATCTCTATCGGGTTTTAAATATCCATCGTTATAGCCCAGCTTATCAGCAATATTATCTTCTTTGTTGTCTGTTTCCTTTTCTGCTCTTTTGCCGTACACTTGATTAGAACAGTACGTTACATTCATTGTACCGTCTCTGTATATCTTGACCTTTGTATTAAATTCACAAGCCATAGTGTACCTCTATTCAGTTTTCCATTTTTATGTGATGACGTTATGTGGCTAATATCAAGTAATATAGTAGGGCGGTCGAGCGCCCCGAAGGGGCGCTGCTCCCCCCCTACTATAGCCACTTAAGATATACGCTTAGCGTTCCTCTGCGTTCTGTGTCGGTCTTTCTTTTCCATAGCAACACCGACACCGACACCGACACCCTGATTAGCGAGAATCGTAGAATCATCTTCATATTCCATTTTCATCATTTCATCAACGAGTTCTGAGGTATCGTAAAGGTTACGAAGCTTATCCGTTTGCAAATGGACATCTACACCGACAGGAATACACTTAATCATAGGGTTCTGATATGTTCTTTCGTATTCTACAGCGTCATAGGCTGTACAAGTAGTTATGCGTGTAAATGGATCAGCAAACCGAGAACGGCATACTCTGACCGTTGCGGTAATATCACGCAACTGCTTATCAAGAAACTGCCACCGCTGAACCGTGCCGAAAATAACCATATGCCGTTTACGGCACTGACAAAGGTGCTGAAACAATATCTTTGGGAGTGCGTTTTTATTCATAAAGTCACGGCTATTAAACAAAGTGCCGATTTCATCAATCAGAACAATACAATTATCAGGAGCATTTAAAATATCGTCAACGGTATGTAATGGCAATATCGTTGTATGCTCAGGGAAATTTGTAAGCTTGATATTTGTAAGCACCGTTACTTGTTTGTAACGACGGCATAATTTATATGCAGTATATACCATACTGGAAGTTTTACCACCGCCAAATTTTGCAACCCAAATATGTAACCCAAATTTGCGAAATATGAGGTACTCACGGCGGTAGAAGTATAGGAACACATCTTTTAAAAACATCGCTAAAAACAGCGGTAAACGCACGATATGCGCAAGTAGCTTTTTAAGCAAGATAAATATAAACATTTATGTATTTCTCCATTCTTGAAAGTTAACTTTCAAAATTACAGCATTCCACGAATGTTAGCAAGTCGGAATGTACCTTTAAACAAGAAAAGCACTATCCCAAGACCGATTGATAACCGTACTATGTTATCAAAAAATGAAGCTATGGTATCGGGAGTCTGATACCCGAACCAAGTAAGCAATGTATTTACTATATCAGCCATTATTACATATCCTTTCCATAAAATCATCAAATGCTTTTTCTTCTTCAGGTGTCGGTATATCGTTTTCATAGCCATAAATACAACATGTATCATAGCAACAACCGCTTAAATCTTCATAAGTTTCCACCCAATCAGGATAAGTTATAGCACCATAAGGGCAACTCTCACAACGCTTTAAAACAGCGTCAATGCAACGATTTGGTTTTTCATTCATATAATTACCTCTTAAAAATACCATCTATATTTTTAATTTGTACCTTATTCCATTTACGAATAGCACATCTTTTAGTAAGACGAGTTATAGCCAGTGCGTGACATTCAGGACAAGTAACGGAATAACCAAATGTCTCAGTTTTGACATTAGGATAAACTATTGAAAAATGTTTCTTGAAACAAGGAACACAATACATAGGATATAATTTCATAAAATCACCTCTTAGATATAAGCATAACAATGCTAAAAAATATCAGCAAACCAAACGATAACAGCAATAGGGATTCGGTAAGCGTAAGGCTTGTTAAAGCCCTTGCAAACACTGAACCACTACTGCCGACAGTAGCGAACAAACACATATTAACTCTCCTCTACATCTGAACTGTCAAGCAACTCCAATATATCATCACACATAGTCTCGAAATCAACATACGGAAAAATCATAAAAAACACCTCTTAATCATACACTTTCTTAATAATAGCTATAACCAAAGAAAATATAGCAAACGCTATCATAAAATGTAAAAGCGGTATATTCATATTACCACCGAAATCTATAGGGGTATTCAACAAATTAATCAAGCGTCCGATTATATCGGCAATAAAAGAAAATGCTGCTCCGAATGCTTGACGACCCCACCAACTTTCGTCCCAATACATAAATAATATCACCTACCTAAAATGCGAAGGACAATAACAATAGATAAACCACCGATTATAACTGCAAGAATACCAGCAGGTATAATGTTCATACAGGCTTGAAAAAAAGAACCTAAAGAACTTGCTGAAGATTGCAAACTACCGAAAATATCATCAATCTTTAAGCCTGAATAATAATCATACTTAGTTGTATTAATAACATCGCCTTTCGAAATAAAACTATCTTTATTAGAAGGCTCAACAGATGGAGTATTATTTTTTATATCATCAATCATACCGTTATAATTATCGCCATAATCATACACCTTTGAACCATAACCACTATTACCTTTGTTAAATGTCTGCTTACTTGTAAAGTAAGTTGTATCAAGAACAAGCCCTGTATTATTATCTATTATTTCTGCTTTATAAATAAGACATTGAAGAATATCCGAATAATCAGAAAGACAAATAGTATATACCTTATTATCACCAGTAGTAGAAAAATCCATCTCGGGAGAAGACAATACAAACGATTGATTATATATTAAATTGTTAGGAAATTTAAGATTCAAAGCTGTGCGCAAATAAGGTGTTAAATCGTGTATCTTAACACCATGCAAAGCATACATAGCAACAATTCCTTCGATTAAATCTTTTGTAGCGGAATCAGAATCAGCAGGGGTATTTTCACGCAAGTTAAAGACTTTTTTAACTGATTCCTTAGCAGATTCCGAATAAGATAATTTAAGTGAATAGCTATGCTTGTTTCCATTATCGTGTACATAATAGGTAAAAAGGGGATATTGCTGACCCTCAGAAGTAAAATCCTTAAACCATAAAGGTATAGTTGTACTATCATCAGGCTCAAATGAAGCACAAGTAACAAATTCAGCTTTAGGTGCTGTCAAAGTGTCTATTCCGATATAATCAGAAGAATTGAAAATAGTATCTAAGTCAGACCAGTTATTATTACGATTCTTGTTCTGCAAAAAGCGTGATTGATTAGATACAAGAACATACTTAATATCGGAAGGGAGAATATTAGTAGCGTAAGTATTAGACTTATAATCATAAAAATCTACGCTAAATTCAGTCGAATCAAGAACCCATTCTTTTTTAGACTTGTCGTAATCATATCTAACATAAACAAGACCATCACCACTGGAAGCCTGCTTAATAACAGTTTTATAATTCTTATAAGATTCTCCGTTATCGCTTGCTAAACTATTTGGATAAAAATTAGTACCGGGATAAAAAATTGTACCACCGTTACTACTAGTTGCAGTATAAACATCAATATATCCGTAACAATTCCAAGACGAATTAGATTTATAATAATATGTAACATTATTTTTTATAACTATAGGTATAACACAAAAGCCATAACCAAACGTATTATAATTCTGTACGAAATCATAAAAAGATAATTCTGTACCTAAATCAATACAAGGATAGCCGTCATATTTACCAGTAATAGTAAAAGAGCCTGTTTTTATATCTTTATTAGTAGTTTCGGCACTTGCAGTAAATGACAGCATAACTGATGATAGCCCAAGAATAAAAACAAGCGCAACAGCAAATGCGACAAAACGCATAACAGGAAGATTTTTTATTTTTTCCATATATAAAAATCCTTTCTACAAAAAAATAAGGGGAACGGGGTTAACCGTTCCCCAAAGGGAATAGGTTCGATTAGCAAACCGAACGCAGTCTTGCAAATGCGCCGATACCTACTGATATAAGCGAACCTGCGAGGAAAAGAACAAGTACAGGCTGACTTGTTATCTGTGTAAAGCAAGTACCCATTAAAGTAAATACATCGCCTACAGCCTTAGTTAACGTCTCCATCACTGTTGTTGCAGCTCCTTCCATATTGTAATTATCTCCTTTCGATTTATGTTAAGCCTTTTTATCGGCTTTAACAGCGTTGATAAACTGTACTTTTCCGTACTGGTCATAATATACGTTGATATTCTGACCGATAAGGGCAGATATAACATCGTTGTTGACCGCAGTACCGAATACTTCTTTAAGTGTTTCGGGGGTATTCTTGATTTTGACGGTTTCGCAGATTGAGCCGTTAGCCCAATGAGTGCAGTTGCCGTTCTCATCATATGTAGGCTTGATTTCTCTTGTGCAGTAAAGATACAAATTATTGTAACTAATTTCCTGCCCATCTTTGCGGAATACTCCGTTTTTCGTTTCTGCTCCGATAACTATCATGTTATCCTCTCTTTCTCTCCGATAACCTCGGTAGCGGGCTTGAAAGTTAACTTTCAAAATTCTTATTTTTATGTAATCGGCTCTTTGCCGTTACTGTCCATAAGGGGTTATATGTCTTGTACACTCTTCCAAGCTTAACAACTCCTGCACTTTACGCTTGCAGTCACGAGGGCGACCGATATTTGCTTACTCGGCAGGCTACCGAGGATTTTTACAACTTCTCTGTTTCCGTGTTTTATTGTCTTTAACCTGACTTACACCGTTTTACGCCAACATTGGCGGGTTTTTTCACCTTTTCCTTGGAGTACAAATTTTTTAGAAGTGTAGATTTGTAACCTACGGTTATATTATAACCTACGGTTACATTTTTGTAAATTGGCAAAATAACCAAAATATAACCACCAGTTTATAGCAATTTAAACAACCATAGGTTATAATATAAAAGAGGTGATAAAAATGACAACTGGCGAAAGACTATTTTACGAAAGAAAACAATCAAAATTAACATTAGAAAAAATATCAGAAATAATTGGAATATCATATCAAGCATATCGAAAAATCGAAAAAAACATCTGTTACCCGAGTATCGAAACATTAAAAGCAATCGCAAAAATGTATAATTTATCAACTGATTACATACTTTGCTTAACTGACGATAAAAGAAAATACTGGTAAGGAGAAGAAAATGGATATAACGCAAATTATAGAAGAACTTGGAGCATTTTCATTGATTATAACAGGCTTAATTATAGTAATACCCATATTAATAATAATTGCAATTTTCACGATAAGTTACAATACAACCGAATTAAACAAGAAAATGAACACACTAAACAAAAAAGTAGATGATCTGATACAACTTGAAGAACGTAAAAAAGGAATAAAACCAAATCCGTCACACATACAACAGAATTACGATAACAGCGGATTTGATAACAGACAATAAAAAAGCCCTCTCGGATATATTCCGAGGGGGTTTTGTTGTATGTACTTTTACTATGTCACTGCTCTGCTCTTTTATTATCGCTGACTTTTTAGGAGATTAGTCAGCGTAAGAGGAAACGTAATTATTTTAATTCGGGAGAGAACTCCCGAGCCTACCTCGACCGCACAACTGGAGATGTGCGGTAAGAGGTATTTTTTTATTTCAATTTGGGGCTTTGCCCCAAACCCCACTTTAAGCCTTGCAAGATAGGCTCGGCTCAAAGAAGAGGCTCCGCCTCTTTTTCAATTTTTTTAACGCTACTTCACAGCCCTCAAGTTCGTATCATTCTATCGTTCTATCTACCTCGTTGCCTTGCCTGCTGTTGTAACACATCGTCACTCCGATAGTAAAGGGGCTTTTGCGGCATAATCCGCTTTTTTATTTAAATTGCGCCTACGGCGCGACCAAGGAATGCGGTTATTCCACAATCCCCTTGACTATCTTCGCTTGATGTGTTTTGAAAGGCTTGCAAGGCGACCGAGGGTAGATAGACAAATAGACAGACTGAAACGAAAGGAGGGGTCTGTAAAATAGCTAAAAAATTGAAAAATTCACCGTTGCAAGGCTCGGTCGGATAGATAGTTCGAGGGCGGCGGTGAAAACGGAAAAGGCTATAGGTCAAATCAGCAGAGAGAAAGGACGGTAAACGATGTTGAACGCAATTGAAAAGGTTGAAGAGCTTGCAAGACAGTTAGAGCTTGAGGAAATAATCAACTTAGCGGAAGAAATTTACAGGAATAACGGAAATTTAAAAGAACTGTTAATTGAACTTAACAAACGTAAAAAGTAATCAATAACGAAAAGAGCCGTCCCTTTCGGAACGGCACACAATAGCGATGATAAACGTAACTCTGCTATCGTTTATCAACTGCTATTAGTATATCAAATTAAATCGAATATGTCAAGTAAAAGATTTTGAAAGTTAACTTTCAAAAGCGTAAGAAAGGAAAGATAAATATGCCACGAAAAAGGAATATAACCACAATGTCGGAAATGGGCGCAGGGCTAATGCAAGCGTTTAACGCAATCAACAGAAACTTTTACAATGGCGAACTGGAAAAGCCCATAATCACCGTAAAAGAGGGCAAGAAAAAGAACGCTTATGGTTGGATTGAAACGTCTAAGAACTGGATACAGGGCAAAACGGAACGTTACGAAATAAACATATCGTGCGATTACATCGGGGAACGCACGGTAGCGGAAACGATAGCAACACTAATGCACGAAATGGCGCACTTATACAACATACAGAACGAAATCAAAGACACATCAAGAGCGGGAATTTATCACAACACGAAATTTAAAGAAACAGCCGAAGCACACGGACTACAGATAAGTTACAACGAGCATATCGGATGGAGTTTAACAAGGCTGACAACAGAAACGGAAAAATGGGTTAATGAAAATATAAACATCAAAGGTTTCAGCGTATACAAACTGACAAAGGAAAAAATAAGCAAGGGAACGACAAAACCGAAACAGTCAATGCGAAAGCTTGTATGCCCATGTTGCGGATTGATAGTCAGAGTTACAAAGCCAAATGTAAAGCTATTATGCGTAGAATGCAATGAGGAATTAAAAGAAGAATAAAAATCAAAATGCCCCTACGGTATGACCGTAGGGGTTCGCTTTTTGGGGAAATTCGCAATGCCCCAGACTGCCCAACTTTTAAGCATAAAAGTTCCTCCGAAAATTGATAGTGCGAATTTCAGCGATAGCAAATATTTACAATGCAGTTAATCAAGTTTTCATTTTACGAAATTGACCGTATTTTTTTAACAGTAAAATTATAACAATCGGTTAAATTAAATATTAATTTTACGAAATTGCGTGTAAAATTCTGTTATACTGCTCCGTTGACTATTATACTATAAAATCCAGCCCAATTCAAGATTTATTGCGAAATACAAAGCTGATGGATAACGTTGACGTAAATACGAGCAATAGCAATTACGGATGAGTTACAGCTATAAAACTGCTGTGCTTCAAACGGTCGGTCAAAGGCTGAAGCATTCTCAGCAAGGCCAATTTGTATGCTTTCGATACAGTTATCATACGAATTAAAGAAGCTGACCGAAAAAAAGCGCTGTGCAAGAAGCACAGCGCAACGGATATATGGCGGGTACATCAAATTCAGCCTTGAACCTGTAAAAGCCATCGGATTTAAGGCACTGATGAAGAAATACAAATAAACTAAGAATAAGCGTACCACCTGTATGTTATTATAACACAAATTAAATAAATTGTCAAGAAAAATATTTTGAAAGTTAACTTTCAAAAAAGTAAAAGAAATACGGCAATCGAATCGAAAGCTGTATGTAAAAAAGTCCCGTCGCTTTGAGCGACGGGACGTATTTCTTAAAACTACGATTAAGCCTTGTTGATTGATCCGAAGAGTTCCATCTTTTCCTTAACTGTAGCCTTGATAGCCTCAAAGCCGGGTGCGAGGAGCTTTCTGGGATCGAAGCCCTTACCCTGAAGATCCTTGCCTTCTTCGATGTACTTTCTTGTTGCTTCCTGGAATGCAAGCTGGCACTCTGTGTTAACATTGATCTTGGAAACGCCGAGTGAAATAGCCTTCTTGATCATGTCTGCAGGGATACCTGTACCGCCGTGCAGTACGAGAGGCATATTGCCAACCTTCTCCTTAACTGCTGCCAGTGTTTCAAATGAAAGACCGGGCCAGTTTGCAGGGTACTTGCCGTGAATGTTGCCGATACCTGCAGCGAGCATTGTAACGCCGAGATCAGCGATAGCCTTGCACTCGTTGGGATCAGCGCATTCGCCCATACCTATAACGCCGTCTTCTTCACCGCCGATAGAGCCTACCTCAGCCTCAAGAGAGATACCGAGTATATCGCAAGTGTTTACGAGAGCTGTTGTCTTTTCGATGTTCTCAGCGATAGGATAGTGAGAACCGTCAAACATTATAGAAGAGAAACCTGCGTTGATGCAAGCCTTAGCACCTTCGAAAGTACCGTGGTCAAGGTGCAGAGCTACAGGAACTGTGATGTTCAGTTCTTCGATCATGCCCTTTACCATGCCTACAACGGTCTTATAACCGCACATATACTTGCCTGCGCCCTCAGAAACACCTAAGATAACAGGTGAGTTGCACTCCTGTGCTGTAAGAAGGATAGCCTTTGTCCATTCAAGGTTGTTTATGTTGAACTGGCCTACGGCGTACTTGCCCTCAAGAGCCTTGTTCAGCATTTCTTTTGCAGAAACTAACATTTATTTTCTCCTTTGATTCTTATTCCGGCGGAAACCGCCTTTGAATTTATTATACTACATTTAACCTGTAAATGCAAGTATTAAATTGACAAAAAAAGAGCCGCTTCTCAGCGGCTCGCAGTTTGTAGAAAAAGTTTATA
>UMAK01057814.1_pt1 | contig 28966 bp, 18 predicted proteins | sample 1963681 | NCBI WGS metagenome assembly UMAK01 (sample SAMEA4835913, study PRJEB28245) | human gut metagenome | biome: gut microbiome; material: fecal sample | place: Denmark | collected 2008 | reverse complement strand
GACTGAGGCTCAACACCACCCTTTGCACAGAAGACGCCGACAGCGCCGTCCAGTACACGGAGTGAACGCTCTACCTCAACCGTAAAGTCAACGTGTCCTGGAGTATCAATGATGTTGATACGATGCTCCAGAGCACCCGGCTTCGGCTTTGTGAACTCTTCCAGAGTCCAATGGCAGGTCGTAGCGGCTGATGTAATGGTGATACCTCTCTCCTGCTCCTGCTCCATCCAGTCCATGGTAGCAGTACCCTCGTGAGTATCACCAATCTTATAATTAACACCGGTATAGTACAGAATACGCTCGGTCAATGTGGTCTTACCCGCATCGATATGAGCCATAATACCAATGTTTCTGGTTCTCTCTAATGGATATTCTCTTCCAGCCAAGGTATTTCCTCCCTAAATTAGAAACGGTAGTGAGCAAACGCTTTGTTTGCCTCTGCCATTTTGTGCATATCTTCTTTCTTCTTAACAGATGCACCTGTGTTGTTAGCTGCATCTAAGATCTCATTAGCAAGTCTCTCTTCCATGGTCTTCTCACCGCGGTTACGGGAGTATGTTGTCAACCAGCGAAGTGCTAAAGCCTGACGACGGTCTGGTCTGACCTCGATCGGTACCTGATAAGTAGCACCACCGATACGTCTTGCCTTTACCTCAAGAACTGGCATAACATTGTTCATGGCCTCTTCAAATACCTCGAGAGCCGGCTTCTCAGCCTTCTCCTCTACTCTCTTGAAAGCTCCGTATACAATCTTCTGTGCTACACCCTTCTTACCGTCTAACATAATGTTATTGACAAGCTTGGTAACCACTTTGTTATTGTACATTGGATCTGCTAATACGTCTCTTTTCTGAGTATGTCCTTTACGTGGCACGGTTCTTCCCTCCTTAATCATAATTTACTATACAGAACTCTGTCTGCATTGCCCGGTCTCCAGTCTCTGGATCCGGAGGACTTCATTTCGATTAATTCAACGGTACTCACAATGTAGTGGCAGATATCTGCCCTTCGTGTTCGTGCGGAAATATATCTCTGTGTGAAACAATTCCAACACTTACCATGTGATACTATTGGTTCGCTGAATTACAGTAACTCTACACTACTATTTTGCAGCCTTTGGTCTCTTAGCGCCGTACTTGGAACGAGCCTGCTTTCTGTTAGCGACACCGGCAGTATCAAGTGTACCACGGATAATGTGATATCTTGTACCTGGTAAATCCTTAACACGACCACCACGGATCAGAACAACGCTGTGCTCCTGTAAGTTATGTCCCTCACCCGGGATATAGCTTGTAACCTCGATTCCGTTGGAAAGACGTACTCTGGCGATCTTTCTAAGAGCTGAGTTAGGTTTCTTAGGAGTAGCTGTCTTAACAGCAGTACATACACCTCTCTTCTGCGGGGAAGAAGTATTGGTTGGCTTCTTCTGTAAAGAGTTGTAACCTCTCTGAAGTGCAGGTGCTGTAGACTTCTTAACAGATGTCTGACGTCCTTTTCTTACTAACTGGTTAAATGTTGGCATTATTTTCACCTCCTGTTTTATTTGTATGAGATCATAAATTGATCTCGGCGTACGTATGCACGCTAAATCATTATATTAACCCTATCTTTTTTTGTCAAGTTCTTTTCCAAAATTTCCTTGAATTTCGCGGAATACGCGGGTAAAAAAGAGTTCTGCATGCAAAAAGAAAAGATGGAAAACTCCCAACGGATATCTTCCATCTATTCTTCCACATTTTTACATGTTTATACCAAACGGTCAGCCATTTGCCCGTTTTCTCTGCTTCTCCTGTCTCTCACTGGTCAGAATCATATAGATTCCCAGCAGCATCACACCGATGCACAGAACATATTTCGGATTTAACGACTGTCCGGTCTTCGGCGTCTCATCTTTCGCCTGCGAGTCATCCGCCGCCTGCGCATTATCCGCCGGCTGCTCCGTCTCCGCCGCTTCCGTCGTCTCTGCCGGCTGGCTTTCCGCCTGGCTTCCGCCTGCCGGTGTAATCACAAACCCGGAGGTTGCCTGCGCCGTTGAATCCGAGTGACGCTCATCCACTACGATGACATAATCACACGCATGCACAAAGGAAAATGACACATTGCCGTCCGCATCTGTATCAGACTGTCCCATATACTCCAGGATCTGATTATCTACATTATAATAGAACAAAGTGCCCAGCTTATTGGCGTTCGCCGCACCGACATTTACGGTCAGCTGCGCCGTCAGGCCAAACAGGTTGTCGTGCGCCAGATGCATCTGCGTTGACCATCCGCTTCCGGTTACTGTGCTCTGCAGGTTCGCCGGCACATTGCTTGTTCCCAGTTCCACGCCAAAATCCGTATCTGCTACAACGCTTGTGTCAATGCTGCTTCCGTCAATCGTCCATGAGATTCCATTTCCCATATCCAGAACCAGCGTCAGCTGCTTATCTGCTGCCAGTGTCAGAATATCCTTCGGCACAACCGTGGTGCCGTTCATGGTAATATAGATCGTTGAACCTGGATCCGCCACCGTCATCTGCGTGTAAATCGCATCCCAGCCCTTCAGTTCCTCATTTCCGGTGATATATGCGGTTCCCTGCTCTGCAAATCTGGTCGTCGCAGGCACTTCCGCCGCTGTCGGCTGCACATCTCCCTGTGTCTCCGCCGTCGTCGCTGCCGCCGATCCGGTACCGCTGCTCTGTGCGCCTGCCGCTCCGGCACTGCCCTTTACCGCACCGCTGCCTCTTCCACTGCCGTTGCCGCTTCTGCTGCCTCTTCCAGATGATGTGCCGTTACTCTTTCCGCTGCTGCCGCTTCCGCTGCCCGTACTGCTGCTGTTATTACCACTGCTCGTGTTGCTGCTGTTATTGCTGCTATTGTTATTACTGCTGTTATTGTTATTGCTGTTGTCGCCGCTGTTATTGTTGTTACCGCTGTTATTATTGTCGTTGTTATTGTTGTTATTGTTGTTATTGTTGTTATTGTCATCTGCCGGTTTTTCCGTGTCCTCGGTCGGCTTCTCCGTATCCTCCGTCGGCTTTTCTGTATCCTCGGTCGGTTTCTCCGTGTCTTCCGTCGGCTTTTCCGTGTCCTCGGTCGGTTTCTCCGTATCCTCGGTGTCGTCCGGCTTATAATCTGTCACCACAATCGCACCGTACGTCTCCACCAGCTTCGGTGCAGCCGGAGCGCTTCCCGGCACTTCAATCGAGTGGATCTTGAAAGAAGTATTCTGCTCGCCAAACGTTTCTAAGGCTTTGCCAAGGCAGAGCGTCTGAATCTCACTGCCGTCAAACGCGCCGTCTTCCACGGTTGTCACGCTCTCCGGAAGTGTGACTTTTCCAAGCTTGCAGCCGTAAAATGCATTTTCACCGATCATCTTGGTACCGTCATACACCTCGATGGTTCTCGCCCCCTGCGGGCAGCGGTATAACGTAACCCCGTTCGCCGTGTAGAGTGCATTGTCGTATGACATAAAGTAAGTATTCGTCTCTTCCACGTCAATGGACTGCATGTTGACACATCCGTCAAATGCGTCCGACGCAATGGTTTTGGTCGCCTCGGGTATCACGATGCTCTCGAGGGACTCGCAATTTTTAAATGCTTCTTTTCCGATTGATGGAAGTTCCCTGGAAATACTTAAGTCCGTCAGTCCTGCACACTCTGCAAATGTGCCATCGCCGATTCCTTCCTTGCTCTCCCACGTTGCACTTTCCAGACTGGTACAGCCGTAGAACACATTGTCTCCGATCTTTGTCACGCTGTCCGGAACCGTAACCTCGGTCAGATATTCACATCCTGCAAATGCGTTATCTCCGATGGTTGTCACACTGTCCGGGATCTCCACCGATGTGATCGTCGTATTGAGGAATACATCGTCATCAATTTTCGTGATGTTATCCGGAATGACAACTGCGTTCTCCGCTCCGACATACCCCTGCAGGGTTGTCCCTTTTATGACAAATCCGTCCTCCTGACCGGACGCTGCACTGAGCTCTCCGGGATAGATCATCACCACAAGCATGGCAACGACCAGCACATAACCTATTTTTCGTTTTATCCGGTATTTCATTAGCACTCTCTCCCATCATCCTTTATTTCGCCGCAGCCCGCCCGTAAACCTCACGCGCGATCCCACGCTTTTACTCTGCTTCCCTGCATTTCTTCGCCACCAGAAACAGTCTTCCGTCTTCTGTAAAATTGTTACAGGTCGACAGGGTCAATAGCTCGTCCCCGTAGACCGGCAGATCTGTTCCGGTAAACACCGAGAGTTGTATGATATGATCGAGGTAGTCGTTAAACGCCTCCTCGGAATCCGCCTGTATAAAATCATAATAACGAAATTCCTGTGAATTTCGGTACTGCACCTTTGCCAGACAGACGGCAAACACTTCATAGGTGCCTTTCTCATAAATTGTATCAAATCTGATCTGCGCGTGCTCCCTCCAGTAATCTTCATCCAGATACTTCTTGAGACTTCCGAACATCGCACCGCTTTTCATGTTGTGTCCGTAGATAATAATATTGGTGCTGCGCTGCACCAGATCCGTTCTCGGATCCATAAACAAGGTTCCGTTGATATCGTCCTCCCCGTTTACATTGCGCTTCAGATAATAATCCCCGTCATTCGGGGTAAGCATGACCGGATAGTCAATCTTCGTCCCGTCAATGGTGATCCATCCGGCAAAATCGCTGTGTTTCGCCACAATGGCTTCATATTCCGGCAGAACCGGAGGAGGCGGTTCGTTCTCCCGCTCCGTCTGGTCTAAGCCCGCCGCAAGTTCCGGTGCGTCCTCTGAAAAAAAGGTGTCATTGTCCACCATCTCTGCGGCTTCTGTCGGATTTTCTTTTAACATCTTCAAATACTCATTCGCCTGACTGCCGCGGTGATTCGTGTAATCTGACCAGAAATACCAGCCAAAACATAGAAATGCGGCCGTCACACACACCGCACCGAGAATCTTTCTGCTGCGGTCCTGCGCCCCCTGCCGGGGTTCCTCCCCCGCCTGTTGTTCCGGTGCCTGTGCCTGCGTCATATTCTTCGCCGCGGATTTTGCCACGGCATCTGCAATATCAAGAAAAAATTTCTTGCCGACTTTGCTGCCGAACTTGATCTTCCCTGTTCGGATCAGCCAATAGAGGCGTAGAGCGGTTTCCGGTTCATTGAGATCGACGGTGCTCTGAATCTTTTCGATTTTCTTCGCATCTTCGAGTCCTCTGGCATATTCCTCTTCTGTGTCAAATGTAAAATTCCCTATCTTATATGCCGCCATGATCGGAACCGCTCTCCCTCCTCTCTGTCTTTATTTTGTGGTTGTTCCGGTAACTGCTCCGGTAAACTTACCGTAGTAAGTCTCGCCGTCCGCCACCAGGTAGCTTCTTACTTTATAAGAGTATGTTGTCTCTGCCGCAAGCTTTTTATCGGTATAGAAAGCGTCTCTGGTACGCGTTACCTGCTGCCACTTTCCATCTGCGCCGGCACGGTATACTTCGTATCCCGTCACGGCACCGTCGCCCGTCCAGCTGATGGACAGACTGTCTGCGGATGTACCTGTCACAACTGCCGCACCCGCATCACACGGTCTGATGTCAAACGTCAGGTTCTTTGTCGCGGTGTAATTGCCCTTTCCTGCAACTGCCGCCACACCGGTACCTGCCTTGCGGTTGTTGGAATACATCAGTGTATAGTCGCTTAAAAGTTCCAGCGTCTTGCCGTCGTCTTCTACCGTTACGGTTGGCTTGATGTCAGATCCGGTATATACCTGTGTCTGAATCGAACCGATGTCGCACAGATGTATGCTCTTGCGCAGGATCTGGAAACTCAGTTCCTTAGTACCTGCATAATGAGTTCCGCTTGCTGTGATTACCAGCTTCGCTACACCCGCGTTGATGTTGTCTTCATAGGATACCGTGTAATCCTTATCTTTTTCCAGCTGCACGCCGTCTGCCCATACTTCCGGCTCCGGTGTGATTGCTTTTCCGGTATAAGTGTAAGTAGAAGAAACACCCTTCACTTCCAGTCCGTCGATCGGCGTCTGGTCTACGGAAAACTGTTTTGTAACGGTTCCTGTATAGTTGCCGGTTCCGGCTGCCTCCATCTCGTAGGTTCCTGCCACTCCTGCCGGTCTGCATGTTACGGTGTAATCGGTGTCTCTTACGAGTGCGATCTCACCCCACTGGAACGTTACGTTCTGTGTAATCTGCTCTGAGTAGGATACCGTGTCCTCAAATCCGCTCATCACCACATCTTCATCGGTGATGTCCTTCGGTGTAATCTCGATGGTGCATTTCCTGGTTCCGCCGTAGCTTCCCTGACCGATCAGAAGAAGGGTCTGCGTTCCGGCGCTCATGCCATCGCTGTTGTTGTCAAATGCAAAGCTGTAGGAGTCTGTTGTCAGAACCGTCTCGCCGATGCGTACCTCCGTAATGCCCAGATCATCCGGCGTATAAGCGCTTCCCGTGAACGGGTAACTGTCACGCAGTCCTACAATCTCCGCCGGACTGATGTCGCTCGCAATATGAAATGTGGTCTGGCGGTAATTCGTAAATCCTCCGGTTCCGTTGATCCGCATCAGCACAGTGCCGATCTCTGTGTTGTCCGTGTCAAAGCTCAGTGTATAGTCCTCACCCTGCTTTAAGGTGTAATCGCCGCAGGTCACTTTGACTTCCGGAATCACCGGCTGACCTGTGTATGCCTGATTCGGAATCGGATCCACCGTAACATCCGCCGCTGCAATATCGTGGCTTACGATGGTAAACGGTGCCGTTACGCTTCCCGCATAGCTTCCTTTTCCTGTCACGGTCACAGTTGCGGTACCGCACGCCTTGTTGTTCTGATAAGATACCTCATAATCCGTACCCGCTGTGAGTACATTGCCGTCCAGTGTTACCTGCACTTCCGGTTCCACCCCGTTGTCGCTTCCCATATACGGATAGGAAGTTCCGTTCGGGAACGTGACAATCGCTCCGTCAAAGCTCTTCTCCGTAATCGTGTATTCCACGGTGCGGGATCCCGTATAATTTCCGATACCGGAAATCACCGCTGTCGCTGTTCCTGCATTGATATTGTTGCTGTATGCAACGGTAAAATCGCTTCCCTCTGTCAGCTGACGTACCTCAACCTCTGTTCCGTACTGATATGTCACAAGAACAGTCGGCTTCTTTTCCGTTCCGTCATAAGAAAAGCTGTCCGGAATCACTTCTACCGCAATCAGGTCGGTGCCGGATGACGGTTTTGCCAATGATTTCGCCACGATCTGGAAGGATACTTCACGGCTTCCGATTACGTTGCTTCCATCACCGGTAATCACGACTGTACCGGTTCCTACATTCGTATTATCCGCGTCTGCCTTCTTTGCAATGGTATAGCTTCTTGCCGGCAGAATGTAATCCGTTGATCCGATGGTTGTCTTCAATGAGAACTCCGGCACAATCTCCTTACCGGTGTACTCTCTGCTGCCGATCGCGTTCTGCGTTCCGTCAAGCACCTTCAGGTCGTCCATCTGAAGTGGGTTAATATCAAAGGTTACCAGCTTGATCAGACCAACATACTCGTTCTTACCCTTTACCATAATGCTTCCGCCGTCTGTTCCCGCCTTGATATTCTCTCCATAGGTCACATCATAATCGGACGTGGACAGTGTCTTGTTCCCTATCTTAACGGTAACCTGCGGGCGGATCTGTGTTCCGCGGTACAGGTAGCTGCTCTCTACACCGCTTACCTCCAGAATTCCCGCATTTGCAACAATGCTGAAATTCTCTGTGAGTGTTCCGGTAAATCCGTTTTTCTCATTTCCGATTACCGTCACGCTCGCAGTCTTATCACCGATCTTCACGTTGTTTTCGTATGTATGAATCACAAAGTGCTTTCCGGATGTCAGCTCTGTTCCGTAGTAGCTGATGCTCGGGATTGCCTCCACCGGGTCTCCGGTATACTGCTGATCTCCGATTGCCACCTGGATGCCTGCCTCCGAAAGATCCGCTTTGATCGGAACCGTCTTCTCCACGCTTCCCGCAAAGCCTCCCATACCCTTGATGGTAACTACTGCGTTGCCGACCCAGCTGTTGTCTGCATAGACCAGCGTATAGTCGGTATCTTTCTGAAGTGTTGTTCCGTTCAGCACAACACTGATCTGATCGTCAAACGTGATGTTCTTATCGCCGATTGCAATGTCCGTCTCTCCGGCATTCACATAATCTTTGAACCACAGTTCATCCGGAACGGTAATCTCGGCGTCCGCAATGTTTGCGCAGATCTTAAAGGTCTTCTTCACGCTTCCCGTGTAATTGCCGATTCCCTTGAGAATGACAACCGCGTCGGAGCCAATGCTGTCATTCTTCTCATAAGTACAGATATAATCCGTACCCATGACAAGTTCTGTTCCGTTATAGTACAGCTTCGGCTGCGGTGTTGCCGTTCCGTCCACCAGCGGCTGCGGTTCGATCGCTCCGATCTTAAAGCCGTTTGCCGGTGTATATCCGCCATTGCCGATACTTGCAAGTGTGATCGTAAAGGTTGTGCTTCTCGATCCTGTAAAGTCCGTACCGTCCTTTGCCGTTGCCGTCAGCGTCACGGTTCCGCGGCTGGTATGATCCGCCCCGTAGGATACCGTGTAATCCGTCGTGCTGATCTTCTGTCCGTCATAAGTAAGCTCCACTTCAGGCTCTACCGGGCTTCCGGTATACTGTGTCTGATAACTTCCATCGGTCACTCCGCCGACAGAGAGCTCTACGCTGCTGTCCGTAAGATCTCTCGGTGCAATCGCAAAAGTCTTCTGCCATACACCGACGTATCCTCCCAGACCTTCCACGCTTACCGTTGCGGTTCCCGCGTGGATATTATCCGTATATGTCACGGAATAGTTAGAATCTTTTACCAGCTTTTTGTTGCCCTCGATCCGTGTTACCGTCACCTCCGGCTCAAATGCACTTCCGTCATAAACATACTGTGTGCCGTCGGTGAGTGCCGGGCAGCTGATCGTAAATTTGGTCTCGTTTGTGATGAGCTGGCCAATTCTGAATTCTGCCGTCTTGCTTCCGGTAAAGTTGCCGGTTCCGGTCACTGTCACCGTTGCGGTTCCGGTTCCTTTGTTGTTCGCGTAAGCCACCGTGTAATCGTTGACCGGGCTTAACGCATAGGTTCCGTCTCCAAATTCATAGCTTACCGACGGTGCCGGTGTGACAGCCATTCCGTTGTACTCCTGCGCGTCGATCGGTGCGATCTTTACCTCCGGCTCTGCCAGATTCTTCGGCGCAATCGTATAATCTTTCGTAAAGGTTCCCTGATAGTTTCCTTTTCCGGTAATCGTCATCGTCGCGGTTCCGGCATCCACATTATTCTCGTAGGAAATCTTGTAATCATCCTTGCCAAGCTTTTTCTTCAGATCTGTGCACTGTACCGTAGGTACCGGTGTAATCTCTTCCGAAGTGTAAGTGTAGCTGGACTTTAATCCGCCAAGCGTGCAGTTGTTGTCCAGGCTTCTCGGCAGAATCGCAAATGTCAGTGTTCTGTCATCTGTTCCGTAGTAATCTCCCTTGCCGGAAACGGTGATGGATGCCTCGCCGGCATTCAGGTTGTCCGCATAGGAAGACTCGTCGTACGCGATCACTTTCTCGATCTCATCGGCTGTCGTAAGCTTTGTTCCATCGCTCAATGTCAGTTCGGTGATCTTCGGGTACAGGCGCTCGCCGGTGTAGGTTGTCTCGTTCTCGTCCACCTTCCAGCTGATGATCTCATCCAGAGATTTTCCGCTGATCGTGAAGACAATAATCTTTGTTCCTGTATAGTTGCCGTTTCCCTGTATGGTTACATTCGCCATCGGTCCCGGTTTCTCGTTGTTCGCATAGCTTCCGGCCACGATCGAATAGTCGGTCGGCGCAGTCAATGTCTTCTTATTATAACTAAGCTTTATCTCACTTTCTGTAAGGGTCACTGCATTTCCGTCGTACGCTTTCTTGATCGCCTCGTAGGAAACACCGGTTGCAATGTCCTTCGGACGAATCGTAAAGGTTGCACTCAGTTTTGTGGCGCCGTCGCTGTACACATAGCATCCGTTTGCCGTCGGCTGATCCTCCAGCGGGATCTGCTCTACTGTAACCGTCGCCTCCCCGGCATTGATCGCCTGATCCGCGTTGGTTCCGTCACTGTAGTTGACCGTATAATCTGTTCCCTGCTCAAGGACGCTCTTCCAGAGTCCGAATCCGCCGTCCGATACCGAAATCTCATCCGTAGCAAGCGTAATCGGATCTCCTGTGTATACCGGGTTTTCTGCCGGATTCACCGATACATCATAATCCTCATCAAGCTTGGATGCGAGCAGATACTTGATCTCCTGCTTGCCATAGAATTTGCCCTTTCCGGTAATCGTTACCGAAGCAGTGCTTCCTTCTTTTGAAATATCCTTGATGCCGTCATACTTTAATTCGTAATCAGTTCCTTTTACCAGCATATTGCCCTGGTTATCCGTGAGTGAAATCTCAAGCTGGTTATCGTTTTTATTGCTGGAATACCACAGCATTGCCCAGTATGGTCCGTCATATCCTGTCACCATCCTGTCCGCGCTGTTGGTTACCTTAAGGTTCTTGTCGTTGATCAGTGTCTGGATATCTACCGCTGTAACCTCAAACGTCCTGGTAACAACGCCTGTATAGTTGCCGCTTCCGGTAATCGTCATCGTGTAGGTTCCGATGTCTTTTACCGTTGTCGGTGAACATGCCACCGTATAATCGGTTCCCTTTTTCAGTGTATGATCTGTCTTTGATGCGGAATGATATACAACACTCTCTGTCGGAAGCGCAATCTCTGCTCCCGTATAGTCAAACAGCTCTCTGTCAATGCTGGCAGTAATCTTCGTGCTTGTAAGATTGCACTGGGCAATCGTATACGTCAGACGTTTCGTTGTACCGGTCTTAAAATTGCTGTTGGAATCGCTCGGCGCAATCTCAACGCTCGCCGTACCTGCAAATATCTTGGTATCCGCAGAATAGCTCAGCTTGTAGTCCGACTCCGGAAGTGTTACCATGTCCGCGCCCTGCGCAAACTTTACAACCACCTTCGGCTTCACGTCCGCGCCGTCCGGAGAATATTCCATCTTATAGTTTGCAGTGCTTACCTCGGAGCCATCGGCATCCACATAGTAGCATACCGCCTTTGACATGTCCGCCTGCTCGATTGTGAATTTACCAGTCACAGCGCCGCCGTATGTTCCCATACCCTGCAGCGTAATGGTTGCTGTTCCTGCATTCGTGTTGCTTGCATAAGTAACGGAGTAATCCGTTCCCTCAACCAGCCCCAGATCGTTGTTGCCGCTCTTCCAGGTAATGTCCGGTTCCGGTGTCTGTGCATTGCCGTTATAAGTTACGGTTGCTGCCGTCACTCTCTGAATCAGATCCGAGAGATCAGCGCCTGCCGCCTGATATTCCACCGTGTAGGTTCCCTGATAGTTTCCGATACCGGTGATGACCCGGCGGTAGGTTCCGTTTCCGGCATTGATAATATCTGTTCCGACGGTGTAATCCGTTCCCTTTTCCAGCGTCATGCCGTTGTAGGTTGCAGTGATGACCGGCTCCTTGTCCGCTCCTCCTGCCGCAGCAGCCGTCACCGTCACAGCCATACCGACTTCTTCCTGATCCTTGTTGCCGATATCTTTTGCCTTGATCTCAAAATTTACCGTCTTTGTTCCGTAAAGGGAATTCTTTCCGGTAATCGTCAATGTGGCTTGTCCGACATTGACATTGTCGGAATATACCGCATCGTAATCTGCCTGGGAAATGGTCTCCCCGTCCACCAGAAGCTGGAATGCCGGTGTCCACTCACTTCCGGTATATACATAGGAAGTCTTGTCAAAAACAATATTCGCGTCCGCCGCATTGCGCGGTGCACCGCAATATCTCTCTCCGGTATAGTTGCCGGTACCGGTCAGTGTAATTCCTCTGCCTGTCTGGCTGAGGGAAAGTGTGTAGTCCGTTCCCTCTGTAAGATTCTTCACGCCGTCTACGGCATCCGCGTCTGCGCGCGCCGTATCCTTTACCTCTTTGATGCAGGAGGCAAGTGTGGCAGAAGCGTTGTCCGGATCTGCCGCAGCAGCAGCCAGCACCTTATCCCAGTCAATATTGTCCTGCAGTGTCACTTCCACCGTCGCGTCTGATACGTCTTTCTGTGCAATCACGTATTCCTTCTGAATCTTTCCGCTGTAACCGTTCTGTCCGGTAATGTACAGGTAATAGGTTCCCGCATTCACAAGCACGGTCGCATCCGTAGCCGGGTCAAAAGTTGTCGCCGCACCGCCAACCATCTGCGAATAGGAAAGCTGGTACTGATCGTTCTCTTTTAATATGGTATCTCCCACCTGAACCGCAACGCTCGGAATCTGCTGTCCGCCGTTGTATACCGGATTCTCCGGGCTGACTGTCACCGCATCCTCCGAAAGATTCGGTGTGACCGTCAGATTACAGGTGTAGCTTTTTCCTGCATAGGTTGCCGTGATCGTCGTGCTGCCTGCGGCAATACCTTCGATGGTTGCCGGGTTGCCCGTACTGCTTACTTTTGCCACCGTTTCATTGCCGGAAACCCATGTTACCGTTCCCGTGGCATTCTGCAGTGTAAGATCCTGATCCGTCCATCCCTCACCGATGGTCATGCTGTTCTTGTTCAGTGCTGCGGCAGCACTCTTCTTCACATTGCTGCTCTGTGCCGCCGTCTGATTATCCGAACCGGAAGAACTTCTTCCGGTTGTAGCAGTTACATCATAGGTGTATGCAGTTATCGCCGCACTGCTTCCGTTTACTGTATACATATCCTGCCAGCCGGCATTACCGAGAATATAGCTCTCTCCCTCTGCCGTACCGCCATATACATAAAAGGACGCCCCGTTCAACCGGACGATCACAGAAAACCTGGAACCATTCTCCATTACCTGATTCGCCAGCCCTGCGGAATAAGTATTCTTTCCTTCCTTCACGCTGACTTCTTTTTGGAAAATGCTCGTTCCCGCATCCGGCGCCATGCCTTCTACATCCTTGTAATATTCCACGGTAGCCGTTGCCTTGCTGCCGTCATCCACATGTGCGTAGAAGTCAATACTGTCTAACAGTTCTGCTCCGTCCGCATTGCGGTTCGCTGTAAATACCGCAGCTACAGCCTGGGTCTCGCACGGTGCTCCCGCCAGTACCCCGTCTCCGTTCTGATAGGTGTTTACCGTTCCCTGTCCTGCCCAGACAGTCGTCGGCCATTCCACCATCGTCACAATCAGGCATACTGTCAGCATAAACGCCGAAATTCTCTTGCATACATCCTTGTACATACGCGCCATCTCCTTTGATCTATCCCTTTAGCGTTCGTCCCATTTTATGAAACTCTAAATTATACCTTATCTATTTTATCGACATCTTTTCACGGTTCTTTAACATCTTTTCTAAAAAAATGGGCCAGCCAAACATTGTCTGGCCGCCCCATTCTGTAATGCAGATATAATCTGCGCTTTATTCTTCTGTATCCTCGGACTCTTCCGGCGCATTCTCCTCTAATGTGTAATTCTCATCTGCCACATCAGTGTCATCAAAATCGTCGAAATCATCGAATGCAATCTCCTCGTTCTCATCAATATCCGAGCTCAGCTTGATATTGCGGTATCTCTTCATACCGGTACCAGCCGGGATCAGCTTACCAATGATAACGTTCTCCTTCATACCAATGAGCGGATCAACCTTACCCTTGATGGCAGCTTCCGTCAGAACCTTTGTGGTCTCCTGGAAGGATGCTGCTGACAGGAAGGAGTTGGTTGCAAGAGAAGCCTTTGTGATACCAAGCAGTACCTGCTTGCCTTCTGCAAGCTCCTTGCCCTCTTTCTCCAGAAGCTCATTTGTATCCTCGAAGTCAAGCGTATCTACTAATGTTCCCGGGAGCATATCGGAATCTCCGTTTGTCTCCACACGGACTTTCTGCAGCATCTGGCGCACGATCACCTCGATATGCTTATCGTTGATCTCAACACCCTGCAGACGGTATACACGCTGTACTTCGCGAAGCATGTAATCCTGAACGGCACGCACACCCTTGATCTTTAAGATATCATGCGGGTTGACAGAACCTTCCGTCAGCTCGTCGCCGGCCTCTAAGACTGCACCGTCCATAACCTTGATTCTGGAACCGTAAGGAATCAGATATGCCTTGCTCTCTCCAGTCTCATTGTTTGTCACAACGATCTCACGCTTCTTCTTGGTATCTTTGATATTGGCAACACCGCTGAACTCGGTAATGATCGCAAGTCCCTTCGGCTTTCTTGCCTCAAAAATTTCCTCGACACGCGGAAGACCCTGTGTAATATCGGTACCGGCAACACCACCCGTATGGAATGTACGCATGGTAAGCTGTGTACCAGGCTCACCGATGGACTGTGCCGCGATGATACCGATTGCCTCACCAACCTGTACCGCCTGACCGGTTGCCATGTTGGCGCCGTAGCACTTCGCACACACACCCATGTGGGAACGGCAGGATAATACGGTACGGATCTTCACCTTTGTAAGCGGTTCTCCGTTCTCATCCACACCCTTGCTCATAACAAGTGCTGCGCGCTTCGGTGTAATCATATGATTTGCCTTCACGAGGACATTGCCCTCGGCATCGCAGATGGTATTGCAGGAGAAACGTCCTGTAATACGCTCCTGAAGGCTCTCGATCTCTTCCTTGCCATCCATGAATGCAGTTACCCACATACCAGGGATCTCTCTGCCTGTTCCCTCACAGCAGTCAGACTCACGAACGATCATATGCTGTGATACATCTACCAGACGTCTGGTCAGGTATCCGGAATCGGCGGTACGAAGAGCGGTATCGGACATACCTTTTCGCGCTCCATGCGCAGACATGAAGTATTCCAGTACGTCAAGACCTTCACGGAAGTTGGACTTGATTGGCAGCTCAATTGTTCTACCGGTTGTATCTGCCATAAGTCCTCGCATACCAGCAAGCTGTTTGATCTGCTTATCGGAACCACGGGCTCCGGAATCCGCCATCATGAAGATGTTGTTGTACTTATCCAGTCCGGAGAGAAGTGCATGTGTCAGCTGCTCATCCGTCTCTTTCCATGTCTCTACGACTTCCTTGTAACGCTCTTCCTCTGTGATAAGACCACGCTTATACTGCTTTGTAATGCGGTCTACGGTATCCTGGGCGTCCTTGATCATCTGTGGCTTTTCCGGCGGCTCGGTCATATCGGAAATGGATACGGTCATTGCCGCCCTGGTGGAGTATTTGTAACCCATCGCCTTAACAGCATCCAGCACCTCGGCAGTTCTGGTTGCGCCGTGAATATTGATGACTTTCTCAAGGATCTGCTTATTCTGCTTCTTTGCTACGAGGAAATCGACCTCGAGCTTTAATTCATTGCCCGGAATGCTTCTGTCTACAAAGCCCAGATCCTGCGGGATAATCTCGTTGAAGATGAAACGTCCCAGCGTGGACTCTACGATTCCGGTAATCTTTTTTCCATCCGGCATGGTCTTGCTCATGCGGACTTTGATTCTGGAATGAAGTGTTACCGCGCCATTCTCATAGGCGAGGATTGCTTCGTTGACACTCTTGAAGAATTTGCCTTCTCCCCTTGCGCCCGGTCTCTCCTGTGTCAGGTAGTAAATACCAAGCACCATATCCTGTGAAGGAACGGCTACCAGTCCACCGTCAGACGGCTTTAACAGGTTGTTCGGAGAGAGCAGCATGAAACGGCACTCTGCCTGTGCTTCCACAGAAAGCGGAAGGTGAACAGCCATCTGGTCACCATCGAAATCGGCGTTGAACGCGGTACACACAAGCGGATGAAGCTTGATTGCCTTACCCTCTACGAGGATCGGCTCGAATGCCTGAATACCGAGACGGTGCAGTGTAGGAGCACGGTTCAGCATAACCGGATGCTCTTTGATGACGTCCTCGAGCACATCCCAGACCTCAGTCTGAAGTCTCTCGACCATCTTCTTCGCACTCTTGATATTATGAGCGGTTCCGTTTGCAACGAGCTCCTTCATAACGAACGGCTTGAACAGCTCGATTGCCATTTCCTTCGGAAGACCGCACTGGTAAATCTTTAACTTCGGCTCTACGCAGATAACGGAACGTCCGGAATAGTCAACACGCTTACCAAGCAGGTTCTGACGGAAACGTCCGGACTTACCTTTTAACATGTCAGACAGAGACTTGAGTGCTCTGTTACCCGGTCCTGTAACAGGACGTCCGCGGCGGCCGTTATCGATCAGGGCATCTACAGCCTCCTGAAGCATACGCTTCTCGTTGCGGACGATGATATCCGGTGCGCCAAGCTCTAAGAGTCTTCTCAGACGGTTGTTACGGTTGATGATTCTTCTGTACAGATCATTTAAGTCGGATGTTGCAAAACGTCCGCCATCCAGCTGTACCATCGGGCGCAGATCTGGCGGAATGACCGGGATGACCGTGAGGATCATCCACTCCGGCTTGTTGCCGGACTCGCGGAATGCTTCTACAACTTCCAGTCTCTTGATGATGCGCGCGCGCTTCTGACCGGTTGCGTCTGCAAGCTCTGCCTGAAGCTCTGCGGAATCCTTCTCAAGATCGATCGCGTGTAACAGTTCCTGGATTGCCTCGGCACCCATTCCGACACGGAACGCATTGCCGTACTGCTCTCTGGCTTCCTGATATTCGCTCTCGGAAAGCACCTGCTTATACTGTAATGCCGTGTTACCGGCATCCAGTACAATGTATGATGCAAAATATAATACCTTCTCAAGAGTTCTCGGTGAGAGGTCAAGAATCAGTCCCATGCGGGACGGAATTCCCTTAAAGTACCAGATATGGGAAACCGGAGCTGCAAGCTCGATATGTCCCATACGCTCTCTACGAACGCTTGCTTTTGTAATCTCAACGCCGCATCGGTCACATACCACACCTTTGTAGCGGATCTTCTTGTATTTACCACAGTGGCATTCCCAGTCCTTGCTCGGTCCGAAAATCTTTTCACAGAACAGACCATCCTTCTCAGGCTTTAATGTTCTGTAGTTGATCGTCTCAGGCTTCTTAACCTCGCCTCTGGACCACTCATGAATCTTCTCCGGTGATGCCAAACCGATCTTAATGGCATCGAAAGAGATAGACTGGCCTGTTGCCTCTTTATTCATTGTCTCTGGCATTTATGACACTCCCTTCTATCTATTCTTCGTCAAGAACGTCGTCTGATGACTCATCAAAAAACTCAGAATCGTCTTCATCCTCTTCCTCATCTTCTACGTCTACCAGTTCCTCGTTCTCTGTATCAAACTGCTTCTGGGAGAATCCCATCTTTGCAAAGGACTCGCTGTCTTCAAATGCAAAATCCTTATCGCCGGAAATGATAGAATTCAAATCGGTATTACCGTACTCACTGGTCTCCATGAGTTCTACTTCGTTGCGGTTCTCATCGAGCACTTTGACATCCAGTCCGAGGGACTGCAGCTCTTTTAAGAGAACCTTGAAGGACTCCGGAATACCCGGCTCAGGGATATTATCACCCTTGATGATCGCCTCGTAAGTCTTCACACGTCCGACCACGTCATCGGACTTCACTGTCAGGATCTCCTGTAAGGTATAAGATGCACCGTAAGCCTCGAGTGCCCATACCTCCATCTCTCCGAAACGCTGTCCACCGAACTGTGCCTTACCACCTAACGGCTGCTGCGTTACTAAGGAGTAAGGACCGGTAGAACGTGCATGGATCTTATCGTCTACCAGGTGATGCAGCTTCAGGTAATGCATGTGTCCGATTGTAACCGGTGAATCAAACGGCTCTCCGGTACGTCCGTCACGAAGCTGTACCTTTCCGTCACGGGAAATCGGCACGCCCTTCCACAGTGCCCTGTGTGCGCGGTTGTCATACAGGTACTTCATGACTTCCTCGTTCAGTGTGTCTTTATATTTTGCTTCAAAGTCTTCCCACTCGAAGTTGACGTAATCATTGGCAAGCTCCAGCGTATCCTGGATATCAATCTCCTTCGCACCGTCGAATACCGGTGTCTCGATGTTGAAGCCAAGTGCCTTCGCAGCAAGGCTTAAGTGAATCTCGAGGACCTGACCGATGTTCATACGGGACGGCACACCCAACGGGTTCAGCACGATGTCAAGCGGGCGGCCATTCGGAAGGAACGGCATATCCTCTACCGGAAGTACACGGGAAACGACACCCTTGTTACCGTGACGACCTGCCATCTTATCACCGACGGAGATCTTTCTCTTCTGTGCAATGTAAATGCGGACTGCCTGATTCACGCCCGGAGACAGCTCGTCGCCGTTCTCTCTTGTGAATACCTTTGCATCCACGATGATACCGTACTCGCCGTGCGGCACCTTCAAGGAAGTGTCACGCACTTCTCTTGCCTTCTCGCCGAAGATTGCGCGGAGCAGCCTCTCCTCGGCTGTCAGCTCAGTCTCTCCCTTCGGAGTTACCTTTCCGACTAAGATATCACCGGCGCGAACCTCCGCACCGATACGGATAATACCTCTCTCATCGAGATCCTTCAACGCGTCGTCGCCGACACCCGGAACATCTCTCGTGATCTCTTCCGGTCCGAGCTTCGTGTCACGCGCTTCTGCTTCATACTCCTCAATATGGATAGATGTATAAACATCATCCTGTACCAGACGCTCGCTCAAAAGAACGGCATCCTCGTAGTTGTAACCTTCCCAGGTCATGAATCCGATCAGCGGGTTCTTACCGAGTGCCAACTCACCGTTTGCGGTGGAAGGACCGTCTGCGATCACTTCGCCAACCTCCACGCGGTCGCCCTTAAACACGATCGGCTTCTGGTTGTAGCAGTTGGACTGGTTACTTCTGGAGAACTTCGTCAGCTTGTATATATCTCTGCCGCCCTCGTCATTCTTGATGATGATCTGGTTGGACTCAGAGCTCTCAACAACACCGGCTTTTTTCGCCACAACACACACACCGGAGTCTACCGCTGCCTTCGTCTCCATACCGGTACCGACTACCGGCGCCTCTGTGGTCAGAAGCGGCACTGCCTGACGCTGCATGTTGGATCCCATGAGTGCACGGTTTGCATCGTCGTTCTGCAGGAACGGAATGGATGCGGTAGCGACGGAAAACACCATCTTCGGGGAGACGTCCATGTAATCAAACATGGTCTTCTCATATTCCTGTGTCTCATCCAGATAACGACCGGATACGGAATTACGGACGAAATGTCCTTCCTCATCCAGCGCCTCATTCGCCTGTGCTACATGGTAGTTATCCTCTTCGTCTGCGGTCATGTAGACAACTTCGTCTGTGACACGCGGATTCTTAGGATCGGATTTATCGATCTTACGGTACGGAGCCTCAATAAATCCGTACTCGTTGATTCTTGCATAGCTTGCCAGAGAGTTGATCAGACCGATGTTCGGTCCCTCAGGCGTCTCGATCGGGCACATTCTTCCATAGTGGGAGTAATGTACATCTCGCACCTCGAATCCTGCACGGTCTCTGGACAGACCGCCCGGTCCCAATGCGGAAAGACGTCTCTTGTGGGTCAGCTCTGACAGCGGGTTGTTCTGATCCATAAACTGGGACAGCTGGGAAGATCCGAAGAACTCTTTTACAGCTGCGGTTACCGGCTTAATGTTGATCAGGCTCTGCGGGGAAATACCGTCCAGATCCAGGGTGGTCATTCTCTCACGGACCACTCTCTCCAGTCTGGAAAGACCGATACGGTACTGGTTCTGTAACAGTTCTCCGACCGCACGGATACGTCTATTGCCCAGATGATCGATATCGTCATCATGACCGATGCCGTACTCCAGATGCATGTTATAGTTGATGGATGCAAAAATATCATCCTTGGTAATATGCTTCGGAATCAGGTCATGCGCATTCTTGTGAATGGCCTCTTTTAAATCCTCCACGTCCGGATATTCATCCATGAGCTGCTTTAATACCGGATAGTACACGAGCTCTGTGATGCCGAGATCCTTCGGGTTGCAGTCCACATAATGTCTCAGATCTACCATCATGGAAGACAGCACCTTGATATTTCTGGTCTCGCCCTGAATCCATACATACGGAACAGCCGCGTTCTGAATATCATCCGCCAGGGATCTTGTCACTTCGGTTCCTGCCTCGGCGATGATCTCGCCTGTGGACACATCGACAACATCCTCTGCCAGAACATGTCCGTTGATACGGTTGCGCAGCATTAACTTCTTATTAAACTTATAGCGTCCGACCTTTGCAAGATCATATCTTCTCGGGTCAAAAAACATAGCAGAAATAAGGCTCTCCGCACTCTCAACTGTCAGCGGCTCGCCTGGTCTGATTTTCTTATATAATTCCAGAAGTCCCTCTTCGTAGTTGGTTGCCACGTCCTTGCCGAAACTTGCAAGAATCTTCGGCTCCTCACCGAACAGGTCTACGATCTCCTGGTTGCTTCCGACGCCAAGTGCACGGATCAATACCGTGATCGGCACCTTTCTGGTTCTATCTACACGGACATAAAATACGTCATTGGAGTCTGTCTCATACTCTAACCACGCACCACGGTTAGGGATGACAGTACAGGAATACAGCTTTTTACCCACTTTATCGTGAGCGATTCCATAGTAGATACCCGGGGAACGCACCAGCTGGCTGACGATAACACGCTCTGCGCCGTTGATCACGAAAGTACCGGTCTCTGTCATCAAAGGAAGGTCGCCCATGAAAATCTCATGCTCATTGATCTCGTCAGTCTCCTTGTTGTGAAGTCTGACCTTGACCTTCAAAGGTGCCGCATAAGTTGCATCTCTTTCTTTGCACTCCGGAATTGTGTACTTTACATCGTCCTCACACAATGTAAAATCTACAAACTCCAGGCTCAGATGACCGCTGTAATCAGCGATAGGAGAGATATCATCGAAAACTTCTTTCAGGCCCTCGCTTAAGAACCACTGATAGGAGTCTTTCTGGACTTCTATCAGATTCGGCATTTCCAATACCTCTTTCTGTCTCGAGTAACTCATACGTATGCCCTTTCCAGCTTTCACTGGACGTATTCTGTTTTTCTCCATTGACGTTTCACCTCTCGTTTTTATTTACACTAAGCTGCCCCAAAAGTGGCAGCAACTGTCTCAATCCACCGTAACCACAAGATACGGTATAGGCACATCCGGCGGCATACAACGCGAAAAGCGCGCAATAAGCCCAATGCACCACAATAGTGCAACGTATATGATAGCACAATAGCAAGTACCGCGTCAAGGATTTTTTAAAATATTTATTTCTTCTCCGTGAGTACGCAAAAAACGACGAAGGAAAGCTCTAAAGCCTTCGCTCCGCCGTTCGCTACCGCTTATGAGACAAGAAAATTTGCCGCCGCGCGGGTTCTCTGTTCCATCTGTTTTTTCTGCATAAAAAATGCATATTGCTGCAGGGTCTGCTTCTTTTTCTGTTCGGATACCGCCTGTCCGTAATCCAGATCCTCGAGCCGGCTTTTTCCTGCCGTTACATTCAGCCTGGTGTTGGTACTGTAGCGGTACGCATACTCCAGTGCATTGCTCTGTGCGCCCATACCGCTGCGCCCTGCACTCACTCTGGCAAGCGCATCATCCACCTGCGTCAGATCAAAATCTTTCGTCACATCGAAATCCGCAATCCCAAGTGCCTGTAATGTGGCATCTGCAGTCGTAATCTCCATTCCGTTGCCGGTGGCATCCGTCATGATATTGTACTTCTGCGACGTGCCATCCAGAAGCGGCTTCGTGTTAAAGCTTGTCTGTTTTGCAATATCTGAAATGCCCTGCTTATACTGCTCGATCTGCGCCTGAATACTTGTCCGCTCCGCATCTGTGATCGTCGCCGTATTGGACGCCCGAACACCAAGTTCACGGATCTTCTGAAGATAATCCGTAATCCCGCTCATTGCGCCATCCGCCACATTCAGCATATCTTTTGCCGCGCCAATGTTGTTCTCCCCGGCCTTATAGCTTCTGGTCTGCGTCTCCTGCTTCTGGATGATCGCAAGCTCCGCCGCACCGTCTGCCGCCCGGTTCACTTTTTTGCCGCTTGCAAATTTCCCGTAATCTGCATAAGATGTGCTGCTTCGCTGCATCGAAGTAATACCGTTCATAAAAGCCTCCTTTCTGTTCTCAAGTTCCGCTGCTCTCCCTGCCCGCCTTTTCTATTTTCTTTATAACACACAATACCGCTACTCTTCAAGTATCTCCTGAATGTAATACCGGCTTTGTTTTGCGAGATCGACAAACGCATCGCCCACCTGCACAAGCGGACATGACAGCTTATATTTGTTAATCATGACCACTCTTCCCATCCTGCCATCATTCAGGATCACGTTGCGCTGGATCATCGTCTCGGCAATCCGCTTCAGAAATGTCATCAGATAGTTGGCGTCCAGACGGTTATACCCCTCATCCTCCATCTTCTTGATCGCTTCAAATGCCGAGATGCCCGCTTTATCTCCCTGACGCATCGTAAGGGCATCGTAAGCATCTGCCACCGCAAGAATTCTGGAAATCCAGTTGATGTTATCCCCCATTACCTGCAGTGGGAACCCGCTTCCATTCACGCGCTCGTGGTGCGTCAGAACCGCCTGTTTAATCCGCTGGTCTATGTTCATCTTCTTAATAAGGTTGTATCCGCTCACGACATGTTTCTCATATCGTTCCGTCTCGTATTCTTGCAGAAATTCCGTCTGTTCCTGCCCGTCCTTCCAGAGTTCAAGAAATCCAATGTCATGAAGCAGCCCCGCCGCCATGACCTCCTCCATCTCCGCCTCGGTGCATCCGCTCCACCGTGCAAGAAGCTGTCCAAAAAGCGCCACGTTAATGGTATGTGCGTACAGACCTGACTGCTGTTTTTTCATATGAAGCAGCATGTCCGCAAGATCTGTATCATCATCTGCTTTTTTCAGCAGTCCGTTCAGCGGCTCCAGCAGCATGGAAATGTTCACATCCTTACTCCGGTATACAATATCTTTCAGTTCTTCCGAAATCGACTGTTCGGCAACCGAGAACTCTGCCTGGAACTCTTTCAGATGCTGTTCCTTCGCCGGCGCACTCTGTTCCTGCTGTTCCGGGCGTTCTTTCCTGCCCGTCGGATATTCCACCATCACACTGTCCACAAAATGTCTGGTCAGCAGCGCGACGACGTCCTTCGTGACGACCGCTCCGTCCGGCACAATCACCGCCCCTGTCTTTGAAAACACATCCTCTTTTATCATCATTCCCTCCCGCAGGCGGTTGACCGACATCCTCAAACACGGCATGGTATCTTCTCCTCTTTCCCGTACTTTCATCCTCTGGAAAAGTACTATTTTCCTATAAAGTCTGTTAGTACTATCATATACCAAGTGTTTTCTTTTGGGAAGTAGGGAATTTATTTTCCCGTACCGGCGACAGCCGCTACGGGAGCCCGCTGTCCGGCAGAGCCGGCCAGCACGCGGCTGTCGCCGCATAGAAGCAGAGCAAATAAGCAAATCGCGCATGCTGCGGGAAGCATTCTGTCCGGCAAAGCCGGCCAGCACGCGGCTGTCGCCGCGCATAAGCAAAAACAGAGCCATGGCAGGAAATAAATTTCCACCATGGCTCCGTTTCCGCTTATATGCTTCTCGTAGCTTACGCGATTATTTTAAAGTAACCTTTGCGCCCTCAGCCTCAAGTTTAGCCTTGATGTCGTCAGCGGTTGCCTTATCAGCAGCCTCTTTGAGAACCTTCGGAGCTCCATCAACGAGATCCTTAGCTTCCTTTAAGCCTAAGCCAGTTGCCTCACGAACAACCTTGATAACCTTAACCTTGTTCGGACCAACCTCTGTTAACTCAACGTCGAACTCAGTCTTCTCTTCTGCTGCTGCGCCGTCACCAGCACCTGCTGCTGCAACTACAACGCCTGCTGCTGCAGATACGCCGAACTCTTCCTCGCAAGCCTTTACTAAGTCGTTTAACTCTAATACGCTTAACTCTTTGATAGCATCAATAAATTCTGCTGTTGTCATCTTTGCCATGATTATTTTCCTCCATTTAATATTGAGATTGTATCACGATGATACGTTTTCTGCCCGCAGATCCCTGCGGCTTTTTTCACTACATTCGATCCGGATTATTCTGCCGGAGTCTCTGCTGCTTCTGCTGCAGGAGCTTCCTCTGCCGGAGCAGCCTCTACTGCCGCGTCAGCTGCACCGCCCTTTTCTGCGATCTGATTAAGAACGCGGGCAAGATTGGTAATCGGAGACTGTAAGCTTCCAAGCAACTTGGAAAGAAGAACTTCTCTTGACGGAATCGAAGAGATTGCCTTCATGCCTGCCTCGTCATAGAAGTTACCCTCAACTACGCCGGCTTTTACTTCAAGAGCCGGAGCTTTCTTAGCGAAATCTGCTAATACTCTTGCCGGAGCTGTTGCGTCTGTCGTAGAAATTGCGAATGCATTCGGTCCCTCAAGAACGTCTCTTAAGCTCTCGAACTGTGTTCCCTCTACGGCACGGCTTACTAATGTGTTCTTATATACTTTATAAGTAACACCAGCTTCTCTTAATGCTTTACGTAACTGAGTATCCTCTGCAACGGTAAGTCCACGGTAATCAACGACTACAACAGACTGCGCATCTTTGATGTTTTCAGAAATTTCCTGTACGATAGGCTGTTTTAATTCTACCTTTGCCACGAATCGTGCACCTCCTTTTTAGATTTTACGCATATAACAAATCCGAAAGGATATAAAAATCCCTCTCTGCCTGGACAGAGAGGGATCAGAATCTCATTCTCAATGATTGCTCATGAAAGTCCCTCGGCAGGCTCTATGATTACGCCTTGCGGCACCTGCTGTCTTCGGCCATTATATGCAATCCACATACGTGGATCTGCCACTGCTGTGGCATCTGTCTCATGTGAGACGACTGCATCCGTACGGACGCACCGCGTTACAACGCTTCTGCATTATAACACTGTATATTGCGGCTGTCAACACTTTTCGCCAACAACACAAACTAGTTTGTGATCTTGGTTACGTTTAACTTAACGCCAGGTCCCATGGTAGATGTAAGAGTTGCGCTCTTTACATACTGACCTTTTAAGCTGGACGGTTTCGCTTTGTTGATAGCACCCATAAGGGTCTGGAAGTTGTCGCTTAACTGCTCCTCAGTGAAAGAAGCTTTTCCTACTGGCACGTGGATAATGTTGGTCTTGTCCAATCTGTACTCAATCTTACCAGCTTTGATGTCGTTGATAGCCTTGGTAACATCCATTGTAACAGTTCCAGCCTTCGGGTTCGGCATTAAGCCCTTCGGTCCAAGTACACGACCGAGACGTCCAACAACGCCCATCATGTCAGGTGTAGCAACGATCACATCAAAGTCTAACCAACCCTCGTTCTGGATCTTCGGAACTAACTCCTCGCCTCCAACGTAGTCAGCGCCTGCTGCCTGTGCCTCATCTAACTTTACGCCCTTTGCGAATACTAAAACTTTTACAGTCTTACCTGTTCCGTGCGGCAGTACAACTGCGCCACGGATCTGCTGCTCTGCATGACGTCCATCACAACCGGTCTTGATATGAAGCTCGATTGTCTCATCAAACTTCGCTGTAGCGTTCTTTTTTACTAAGCTGATTGCCTCAGCAACATCGTACTGATTCGCCTTGTCAAAAGACTTTACAGCGTCCTGATATTTCTTTCCTCTTTTCATGAATATAAACCTCCTGGTGGTAGTATCGGGAGAGGACCCTCCCACTATATCGTTCCATAAGAACACCGCCGGTGCTCTCTGATGCATTACACTCTCGTGTCTTACTGCTCTACGTTAACGCCCATACTTCTTGCAGTTCCTGCGATCATGCTCATAGCTGCCTCTAAGGATGCTGCGTTTAAGTCTGGCATCTTTAACTCTGCGATCTCCTGTAATTTTGCCTTGGAGAGAGTTGCAACCTTATCCTTGTTCGGTGTGGAAGAACCGGACTTGATGTTGCAAGCCTTCTTGATCAGTACCGGAGCAGGCGGAGTCTTTGTAACGAAGCTGAAGCTTCTGTCTGCGTATACAGTGATTACTACAGGGATGATTAAATCGCCCTGATCCGCTGTTCTGGCGTTGAACTGCTTTGTAAACTCAACAATGTTCACACCGTGCTGTCCAAGTGCAGGTCCGACTGGAGGAGCTGGTGTAGCCTTGCCAGCAGGAATCTGCAATTTGATATATCCTTCTACTTTCTTTGCCATTGGAATTGCCTCCTTAATTCATTCTTTCCTGATTAGGATTGCTCGCTTAATTTGCAAGCTTTACATCTGCGAAACTTATTTCTACCGGCGTTTCGCGGCCGAAAAGCTCAACATTGATGGTCACGCTCTGCTTGCCAGGATTCATCGCCTGAATCACGCCGATGGTATCTTTCCAGACTCCTCCGGTGACAACTACGGTGTCTCCCTCAGCAAAATCAACCTCAATGTTCTCTGTCTTGATCCCAAGCGGTCTCATTTCCATATCGGTAAGCGGTACCGGCTTCGATCCCGGACCAACAAATCCGGTAACACCACGGGTATTTCTGACAACGTACCAAGTGTCATCATTCATAACCATATTGATAAGCACGTATCCCGGAAACATCTTCTTTGATACGGATTTCTTTGCGCCGTTCTTCAGCTCAACGACCTCCTGCATCGGTACGCGGACCTCTAAGATCTGGTCTTCCAGATGCCGGTTCTCAATTGTCTTGTCAATGTTCGCTTTTACCTTATTCTCATATCCTGAGTAGGTATGAACTACATACCAGTGTGCCTCTGCCATAAATCACCTATGCCTCCATTAAAAACTTAAACCAACAAGGAAATCAACGCCATACTGAATCACAAAATCCAGAAGCGCGATCACAAGACCCATTACTACGGAAACAGCAACAACGGCTGCTGTCTGTCTTGCAAGTGATTTGTTGTCCGGCCAAATGATCTTTTTGAATTCAGCCGACAGGCCGCTAAAAAAGCTCTCTTTCTGAGCAGCTTTGTTCTCGGTTTCTCCCATTTTCTCACTCCTTTGCCCAAAAGCCTATTTGGTTTCCTTGTGTAATGTATGAGTCTTGCAGAATCTACAATACTTCTTGGTTTCCATTCTGTCCGGATGAGCTTTCTTGTCCTTTGTCGTGTTGTAATTACGATTCTTACACTCAGTACATGCCAATGTTATTTTCGTGCGCACAACTTCCACCTCCATTAAAATTCTTTGTGCTTTTCTTATGTCTTTTGTTCCCTGCGACCGGGCTTAGATCCCCTCAGGAAAGGAGTCCTAAAAAAAGGCATAAAAAAAAGACCTACTTCCATCGCTAGTCTAATATATCACAATCAATATGGAGCGTCAACCACTTTTTTAAACTCGTGCAACGAATTTATTTTAGCACTACATATAGTGTGCCGCAAGCCTTTTTTCTGATTTTACAAATCTATCGCGTAATTTTTATTTTTACTGTAAATATTTTATATCTGTTTACCGATAAAAAATATTAGAAGTATATCTATTGTGCATTTAAAAATACAGTTTCATTATATATAAGCAGGAAGCAATATAAACGGATTTATATCCCTGCATATGCGAAGGCATATGATTTCATGGAAGAAAGGAGGGATTCCAATGGCAGTCATCGACAGTGCCTATCAGTATTACCTGAGCACTTATGCCGGTTCCGGCATGTCTCGCTACGACACGCACAAAAAAAGCCAGCTGCGCGCCGTATACAATAATATTGTCAAAGTTAATAAAGATTCCCCCCTTTACAAAATCAATTTCACCAGGGATACCGGCCGTTTTGCCATCGACATCAAGGAGCAGGCCCGCTCGATCGAGAATTTTATCGCAGCGCTTTCAAACAATGCTCCGGACGACAATGCGGAACACGCTTTTTCCCGGAAGATAGCACAGTCTTCCGATGAGGACGCTGTGAGTGTGCAGTACATCGGCTCGAACATGGACGCGGACAACTCCAAGCAGTTCGATATAACGGTAGAACGTCTCGCCACACCGCAGGTCAACCGCGGCGTGTATCTTGCCCCGGGCGCAAGTGACTTTGTGCCAGGCAATTACAGCTTCGACCTGAACACCAACTTAAGCTCTTATGAATTCCAGTACACGATCAGCGGCAGGGACACCAACGAGACCGTGCAGCGCAAGATCATGCGGCTGATCAATAATGCCAATATCGGCTTAAACGCCACACTGGTCTCCAACGACCGCGGACAGAATGCGCTTTCCATCACGTCGCAGCAGACCGGTCTCGGCGATAGCGAGCAGTACCTGTTTGAGATTATGCCGGCGCCGGACAGTGGTTCCATACGCGCCATGCGCACGCTCGGCATCAACGACGTCACGGAAATGCCGGTCAATTCGCTCTTTTTGTTAAACGGTACCGAACATTCGTCGCTGTCCAACACATTTACTGTCAACAACGCTTTTGAACTGACGCTGAAAGCCCCCAGTGCCGACGGGGAATCCGCAACGATCGGCTTCAAAGCGGATACGGATGCGGTCGCAGACAATGTGCAGTCGCTGGTCAACGTCTACAACAACATGATCCAGCTCGGTCACAATTACCACGGCAGTCAGGAGTCCGGCAAGCTTCTCCACGATATGGAGAGCGTTGCAAAGTCCTATTTCAACGAGTTGGAATCCATCGGGCTGAATCTGCAGCAGGACGGATCGATCCAGATTGACAAGAACCTGTTGACCGACGCCGTTTCCGCACCGGACGCACGCGAAAGTTTTCGTACCCTGAACAATTTCAAAAACGGTCTTCAACGCAAAGCCACCCAGGCTTCCATCGACCCGATCAGCTATGTCAGCAAAGTCCTGATTGCCTACAAGAATCCGGGGCACAATTTTGCGGCGGCTTATCACTCTTCGGTGTATTCCGGTCTGATGCTTGATACCTATTGTTAAAGGAAATTGCCGCAATAAGCGTAGTCCTCTTTGGGGTGATAAGTAATATTACAGAAATACCAGAGAACAAAAAAGTTCCAGAATAAACAGACGGCGGCAA
>UMAK01001222.1_pt1 | contig 30720 bp, 29 predicted proteins | sample 1963681 | NCBI WGS metagenome assembly UMAK01 (sample SAMEA4835913, study PRJEB28245) | human gut metagenome | biome: gut microbiome; material: fecal sample | place: Denmark | collected 2008 | reverse complement strand
AAAAGGAAACTCTGGTTGAAAGAATAAGGTATCAGGGATAGCAAGCAACCAAGCTGTCACTCGGGCAACGAGTGACAGCCTGGTTTGCGAGTATACGTCAAAAGATTCTGTGCCCTTGTATTTGCCATTTTCGGTGAGTGAAGTCTCTTTTATTTACGCGAGTAGCGAGAAAAATCGCATGCTTGCATGTAGATTTGGCGAGCACCGCGATAACTCGAGAAACTCGCAAAGCGTGTTTCTCGTAGTTGCACTGTATAATGGAAAAAGTTTTGGTTGAACAGCGGTTGGAAGGATGATAAAATTTTGTTGGGACAATAGTGAACGCATGCGTTCACATTATATAATTCAGAAGTAATGGATTGGAGAGGTGATATGGCAGATAAAATTGGAACAGGTGAATGTGGGGAAATTCTCATATTTCACTATTTCGTAGAAATCGAGAAGAGAGAATAGAAAATATAATCCTCATGTGCTATAATTAGCATATCAACGAGGCATTGAGAGGAGATGATATGTATGAAACAGTCGTTTTGGTTTAGTGCGTCACTTTTAGTTCTTATTTGGACTATTTATTATTATGCAAAACGCACAACAGGAGGAGTAACAAATACTCTTGATAATGTGGTTTGCGGAATAGTGGGTTTAGTTTGTATATTTATTATTTTCTTTAATATTGTACGATACATTAAGAATAAACAAAATAAGAATTGAACATTAAAGAAGCTGCCACTCCACGATTTTATAACCATGAAAGTGACAGCTTCTTAGTTTTTATATTATGGCATTACATAATAATCTTCTGCGTGCCAAGTTGCATTTCCACCATAAGGTTTCATAGGAACATAAGAACTTGTCCAAGAAGAATATACACGAGCATTTCCACTACCAATGTTTGTGAGGTACTCTTATCAGACAGAGAATGGGCAGACAAATATAGAAGTTAAAATAGAAGATAAAGCCGGAGACATGATTGTCACGGTAGCTCATGTGTATCCGAAGGACAGAAGCTGGTCTCTTCACGTCACATCATTTTTTAAGCTTGAGAATTCAAAAATAGAATCTATTGATGAGTATTGGGCGGAAGATGGGGAAGCTCCGGAATGGAGAAAAAGTTTGAATATCGGGAAGCCGATACTTTGAAAATGTGCGATACTAATTCTTTCAGGAGGGCTTTATGAGTATAAGAAAAGCCGAGTCGGGCGATTTATCAAGGATTGCCGAGATTTATGTGTTCAATAACAGAATTAATTATTTTCCCATATTTAATGATGAGAGCTATTCTTTTGGCGAGATGCAGGTGGTTCCGCTGATAGACAATTATTTTGGAAAAGAGGAAATATTAGGAAATATTTATGTCTATGACGATGGAGTTGTAAAGGCTTTTATACAGATAAATAACACTGAAATCTGTAAGCTGTATGTGGACACATGCTTTCAAGGTCAGCGGATAGGTCATAAGATGATACAATATGCGGTAGGAGAATTGGGAGCTGACCATCTGTGGGCGTTGGAGAAAAATACGAGGGCGATTTCGTTTTACAATAAGAATGGATTTAATTTGACAGGTCGTAGAGAATTTGAGGATGGGACAGCGGAGTATATTGTTGAGCTGCGACGGTGATTTAAAGCCGGAATGAAGTTAATTAATTGGGGGGAGTAAGAGGATATTTTTATTGACGGATTGTTTTATATATGATAATATGAACCTGGGGGATACCTTTTTGTGATGATAGAATGTCTTAACAAAAAGGAGGCAGTTTTGTACACAGATTTTAGTAATTCGGTAAGAACGGCGGATGTGAAAGCACAGTATGATGCAGGGGCTAAGCGTCTTATAGGGCAGAAGGATATATTGGCATATATACTGGTTAATACGGTAGATGTGTTCAAGGGAATGAGCCCTAAGGAGGCAGTGAATTATATTGAGGGGACACCATATATAAGTACGGTACCGGTGGAACCCGGCGTAACCAATACTTATCTTACTAAGAATGGGAAACGTATTGTAGGTATCAATACGGAAAGTGCCGAAGTGAATGAGGGGATGGTAAGATATGACATTGTATTCTATGCCAAAGTACCACCAACATCCACTACTGATTCGGAACGGAAGCATTTACAGATTATTATAAATGTGGAAGCGCAAAAGGATGAGCCCGCCGGGTATGGGATTTTAAACAGGGCGGTTTTCTATGTAAGTCGTCTTATATCTTCGCAGAAGGAGCGGGATTTTGTTAATTCGGAATATGATGATATTAAGCAGGTGTACTCTATATGGATATGTATGAATATGAAGGAGAACAGTATCGGTCATATTCATCTTACAAAGGAAGATTTAGTAGGTTCATGTAAATGGAAGGGTAGATTAGACCTGTTTAATATAATTATGATAGGTCTTGCCGGAACACTTCCGGAGCACAATGAGATGTATGAGCTTCATCATTTGCTGGGAACATTATTATCATCGGAACTTACGGCGGATGAGAAGCTGAGCATAATGGAACATGAATATGATATTTCCGTGGAGGAGAAGCTTAGAAGGGATGTGAATATCATGTGTAATCTGAGTGAGGGAATCGAAGAAAAGGGTATGGCAAAAGGTGAGGCACAGCTTATTATAAATATGCACAATAACGGTCTTACAGCCGCACAGATATCGAAGCTCACCGACAAGAACGAGGAATATGTAAAAGAGATTATAGCTGGCGAAGAAAAATAAATTTGTGCTTGCAATGCGCATGACTTTGTGGTAAACTTTTGTCAACTTAGAGGAAAAGACACAAGGAGATATCCGGGCAGTAAGGATATAACCTCCGTATAGCTGTCTTTTTTTTTGAGAAAATTTAGGGAATAATGTATTTTTATACAGATAATACATCGAATATACATTATTACTGAATTTTTATGCAGAGAAATCTGCATGCTTAGAAACAGCTTAAAGTACAGATGGAAAGGATTAATGGTGGTATAATGAAAGCTTTTCTGATTCTTGAGGACGGAAATGTATTTGAGGGAACCAGTATCGGTTCTGCGAGAGAAGTCATCAGCGAGATAGTTTTTAATACCTCAATGACCGGATATTTGGAGGTGCTGACTGACCCTTCTTATGCCGGACAGGCGGTAGTAATGACATATCCTTTGATTGGTAATTATGGAATATGTCATGCAGATATGGAGTCCGGGAGACCATGGCCGGACGGATTTATTGTCAGGGAGTTATCGAGAATCCCTAGTAATTTCAGAAGTGAAGATACCATCCAGAATTTCCTTGAAGTTAATGATATCCCCGGTATTTCAGGTATTGATACCAGAGCTCTTACTAAAATCCTCCGTGAAAAGGGTACCATGAACGGCATGATAACCACAAATGAAAATTATCAGCTTGATGAGGTTATTCCTAAGATTAAGGAATACCGCACGGGAAATGTTGTCGACAAGGTCACCTGTGCCGAGAAGTATGTGCTTGACGGAGATGGTTATAAGGTTGCACTTATGGATTTCGGTGCTAAGAGAAATATTGCAAGGAGCCTTAATAAGAGAGGCTGCAAGGTTACGGTATATCCTGCGAGAACCACGGCGGAAGAGATACTTGCCGACAATCCTGACGGAATTATGCTTTCAAACGGTCCCGGAGACCCGAAGGACTGCGGAACGATAATCGATGAGGTCCGTAAGCTCTATGAGTCCGGAGTTCCTATTTTTGCAATCTGTCTCGGACATCAGCTCATGGCACTTGCGACAGGAGCGGATACACATAAGATGAAGTACGGACACAGAGGAGCAAATCATCCGGTTAAGGATTTAAAGACTGGAAAGGTATACATTTCCAGCCAGAACCACGGATATGTTGTCGATGAAAAGACGATTTCCGCTGACCTTGCGGTTCCGAGCTTCTGCAATGTAAATGACGGTACGAACGAAGGACTTTCATATATTAAGAAGAACGTGTATACAGTCCAGTTCCACCCGGAGGCATGTGCAGGTCCTCTTGATACAGGATTTCTTTTTGACAGATTCATAGAGATGATGGGAGGTGCAAGATAATGCCTAAGAATAAGGATATTAAAAAAGTATTGGTTATTGGTTCAGGTCCTATTGTAATCGGACAGGCTGCTGAGTTTGACTATGCGGGAACACAGGCATGCCGTTCTCTCAAGGAGGAGGGCATTGAGGTAGTACTTGTAAACTCCAACCCGGCTACGATTATGACAGATAAGGATATCGCTGATGAGGTATATATCGAGCCTCTCACAATCAAGTCTCTTGAGCAGATTATCATAAAGGAGAAGCCGGACAGCATTCTTCCTACACTCGGAGGTCAGGCTGGTCTTAACCTTGCGATGGAGATTGCAGAGACAGGCTTCCTTGAGGAGCACAATGTAAAGCTCATCGGTACAACAGCACTCACAATCAAGAAGGCGGAGGACAGACTTGAATTCAAGACTACAATGGAGAAGATTGGTGAGCCTTGCGCGCCTTCACTTGTTGTTGAGAATGTTGAGGATGGTATTGAATTTACGAATAAAATCGGTTATCCGGTTGTCCTTCGTCCTGCTTACACACTCGGAGGAAGCGGCGGCGGTATCGCCAAGAATGAGGAGGAGTTAGTCGAGATTCTCTCTAACGGTCTCCGCCTTTCAAGAGTAGGTCAGGTGCTCGTAGAGAGATGTATCGCAGGCTGGAAGGAAATCGAGTACGAGGTTATGCGTGATGGCGCCGGCAACTGCATCACGGTATGTAACATGGAGAACTTAGACCCTGTCGGAGTACACACCGGAGACAGTATCGTTGTCGCACCTAGCCAGACACTTTCGGATAAAGAGTACCAGATGCTTCGTTCATCTGCGCTCAACATTATAAATGAGCTTCAGATTACAGGCGGATGTAATGTTCAGTTCGCACTTCATCCTACAAGCTTTGAGTACTGTGTAATCGAGGTTAATCCAAGAGTAAGCCGTTCATCCGCACTTGCATCCAAGGCAACAGGTTATCCTATTGCCAAGGTTGCGGCTAAGATTGCACTTGGATATACACTTGATGAGATTAAGAACGCAATTACGGGAAAGACTTACGCAAGCTTCGAGCCTGCGCTTGACTACTGCGTAGTTAAGATTCCGAGACTTCCTTTTGATAAATTTATCCACGCTTCAAGAAAGCTCACAACACAGATGAAGGCAACCGGTGAGGTAATGAGTATCTGCACTAACTTTGAGGGTGCACTCATGAAGGCTGTACGTTCACTTGAGCAGCATGTGGACTGCCTTATGAATGAGGATTATTCCGGATATTCAGACGAAGAGATTACCGAGATGTTAAACAGAGTAGATGACAGAAGAATCTACGTTATTGCGGAGGCGATAAGAAGAGGCGTTACCTACGAGACAATCCATGATATAACCAAGATTGATGTATGGTTTATAGATAAGCTTGCAATTCTTGTTGAGATGGAGAATGCCCTTAAGACACAGCCGCTTACCAAGGAGCTTCTTTTAGAGGCTAAGAGAATAGAGTTCCCTGACAATGTGATTGCAAAGCTTACCGGAAGGACCGCAAAAGATATCAAGGCACTCAGAAATGAGTATGGCATCCATGCGGCATTCAAGATGGTTGATACCTGTGCGGCAGAGTTCGAGGCGACGACACCTTACTATTATTCATGCTTTAAGAGTGAGAATGAGGTCATAAAGACACATCCTGAGAAGAAGGTTCTTGTACTTGGTTCAGGTCCTATCAGAATCGGTCAGGGTATCGAATTTGATTACTGCTCGGTTCACAGTACATGGGCATTCAAGCAGGAAGGCTATGAGACAATCATTGTAAATAACAACCCTGAGACTGTAAGTACGGACTTCGATATTGCGGACAAGCTTTACTTTGAGCCGCTCACACCGGAGGATGTTGAGAATATCGTTGAGCTGGAGAAGCCGGACGGAGCTGTAGTCCAGTTCGGTGGACAGACGGCGATTAAGCTCACCAAGAGCCTTATGGAGATGGGAGTTCCTATTCTCGGAACAAGTGCAGAGGACGTTGACGCTGCCGAGGACAGAGAGCTTTTTGACGAGATTCTTGAAAAGTGTGCTATTCCAAGACCGAAGGGACACACAGTATTTACCGTTGATGAGGCATTAAATGCTGCTCATGAGCTTGGCTATCCTGTACTTGTAAGACCTTCCTATGTACTTGGCGGACAGGGAATGCAGATTGCTGTATCGGATGATGATGTGGTTGAATTTATGAATATCATCAACAGACAGGTTCAGGAGCACCCGGTTCTTGTAGACAAGTATATTGTAGGTAAGGAAATTGAGGTAGATGCAGTGTGCGACGGCGAGGATATCCTTATTCCGGGTATCATGGAGCACATTGAGAGAGCGGGTATCCATTCGGGAGACTCGATTTCCGTATATCCAGCCCAGAGTCTCAATGACAAGGTTATCGCAACGCTTGAGGATTACACAGGTAAGCTTGCAAGAGCCCTTCATGTAAAGGGACTTATCAATATCCAGTTTATCGTAAGCCATGATGATGTGTATGTAATCGAGGTTAATCCTCGTTCATCAAGAACTGTTCCGTATATCAGCAAGGTTACGGGAATTCCTATCGTTAAGCTCGCAACCCGCGTCATAACAGGTCACACAATAAAGAGCATGGGTTACACACCGGGACTTCAGGCTAAGACAGATTATATCGCAATTAAGATGCCTGTATTCTCATTTGAAAAAATCAGAGGCGCTGACATAAGCCTCGGACCTGAGATGAAGTCAACAGGTGAGTGTCTTGGTATTGCTAAGCAGTTCAATGAGGCTCTTTACAAGGCATTCCAGGGTGCCGGGGTTAATCTTCCGAAGCACAAGCAGATTATCATTACCGTCAAGGATGAGGATAAGCCGGATGTTGTTGACATAGCACAGCGTTTTGAGAAGCTCGGCTACAAGATATATGCAACTCTCGGAACAGCCAAGTATCTGAACGAGAGAGGTGTAAATGCAATCAAGGTCAACAAGCTTGAGCAGGAGGCACCGACACTTCTCGACCTCATTCTCGAGCACAAGATCGACCTTGTAATAGACAGCCCGTCTAACGGTATTGAGCACAGCGGTGACGGTTTCTTAATCCGTCGTCATGCAATCGAGACAGGTGTCAATGTTCTCACTTCACTTGATACAGCTCATGCGCTTATCACAAGCCTTGAGGTTCAGGATAAGCAGCACATGACTCCTATAGATATTGCGACTATCGGAAACAGATAGGCAATAACTGGTAACTGCTGGTTTGAAAATATAATTCTGGTTTCCTATTACAGGGTATAAAAATAAGAAGATATCATGGACACAAGTTCCAAAAGCCGTTCGTGCTAATACGATTAGGCTTTTGAACTTGGAACCCGCAAAGCATGAGGAAGTAGCGGTTTCCGAATATTAAAAGGACAATATCATTCAGATTAAATTATCTTTTTTGAATGATATTGTCCTTTTTGTTGTCTGTTTTACTATGTCTGAATTTAGGTGTTATTTTAAACCTTATTTATCCGTGATAAGGCTGTGGAGCTCCTGAAGTGATCTTACCTCAGACGAACCGTTCTTTTTAACATAGGCTATTCCTTCAGCGGTTGCCTTTGCCGCAGCCATGGTTGTCATGTAAGGTATTCTTGCCTTGATGGCTGCCTTTCTTAAGTAGCTGTCATCGTGTACGCTTTCCTTGCCGACAGGGGAGTTGATTATCAAATCAATCTCGCCGTTGGTTATGGCATCGAGTATGTTAGGACGACCCTCGTAGAGCTTTTTAATCTTTGTGACAGGTAAACCGGCCTCGGCGATAAGGTCATAGGTTCCGCCTGTTGCGAGAACCTTGAAGCCATCGTTTACAAAGCTTCCTGCGACATCGACAACCTCCTCCTTATCCTTGCGGTTAACAGAGATGAGGACTGTTCCCTCAAGCGGAAGCTTGGAGGATACACCTTCCTCTGCCTTGTAGAAGGCTTCACCATAGTGGGATGAAAGACCGAGCACCTCACCTGTAGAGCGCATCTCAGGTCCGAGTATCGGGTCAACCTCCGGGAACATATTGAATGGGAAGGCAGCTTCCTTCACACCATAGTATGGAATGTGTCTTTCCTTCATTGCTGGAATCGGAGATGGTCTTCCTGTAAGCTCACTTGTAATGATATCCGTTGCAATAGGAACCATTCTTATATCGCAGACCTTTGAGACAAGAGGTACTGTACGGGAAGCTCTTGGGTTAGCCTCAAGCACATATACCTTTCCTTTTTCAATGGCATACTGCATGTTCATAAGACCCTTTACATGCATTTCCTCGGCAATTCTGCGTGTATATTCCTTGATAAGACGTACATTTTCCTCTGAAATGTGTACAGATGGAATAATGCAGGCTGAATCTCCTGAGTGTACGCCGGCAAGCTCAATGTGCTCCATTACTGCAGGAACGAATGCATGTGTACCATCGCTTATGGCATCGGACTCACACTCGAGGGCGTTATTGAGGAAACGGTCAATGAGGATAGGGCGGTCAGGTGTTACACCGACAGCAGCCTTCATATAATCGCTCATGCTTTCGTCATCATATACCACTTCCATTCCGCGTCCGCCAAGAACGTATGAAGGACGAACCATGACAGGGTAGCCTATTTCATTGGCGATGCTGATGGCTTCATCCACGGTTGTCGCCATGCCTGATTCAGGCATAGGAATTTCAAGCTTATCCATCATGGCGCGGAATTGGTCTCTGTCCTCTGCAAGGTCGATTACGGCAGGTGAGGTTCCGAGAATTTTCACACCGTTTTTCTCAAGCGAAGCCGCAAGATTGAGAGGTGTCTGACCACCGAACTGTGCGATGACACCGAGAGGCTTCTCCTTGTTATATATGCTTAATACATCTTCAAGTGTAAGCGGCTCAAAGTAGAGCTTGTCCGAGGTATCATAATCAGTCGATACAGTCTCAGGATTACAGTTTACAATAATTGTCTCAAATCCCAGTTTTTTGAGTGCGAGTGAGGCATGAACACAGCAGTAGTCAAATTCGATACCCTGACCTATTCTGTTAGGACCGCCGCCGAGAATCATGATTTTCCTGTTATTTGAAACAGGGTTCTTATCCTCGCCGTTGTAGGTCGAGTAGTAGTAGGCGTTGTTCTCGGTTCCTGATACATGCACACCTTCCCAGGCTTCATTAACGCCAAGGCTTGTACGTCTGCTGCGCACATCATCCTCGGAGACATCGAGAAGCAGACTAAGATATTTGTCTGAGAAGCCATCCTTTTTTGCCTTGGTGAGAAGCTCATCCGATGGAAGTGAGCCCTTGAACTTGAGAAGCTCCTCCTCCTCGTCAACCAATTCCTTCATCTGTGATATGAAATAATGCTTAACCCTGGTAAGCTCATATATCTCATCCACCGTTGCACCTTTTCTGAGGGCCTCATACATGATAAAGTGACGCTCGCTCGAAGGTGTAACCAGCTTTTTCAATAACTCTTCCTTGGAGAGCGTGTCAAAATTCTTGACATGTCCAAGACCGTATCTGCCGTTTTCAAGGCTGCGGATTGCCTTCTGGAAGGCTTCCTTATAGTTCTTGCCGATGCTCATGACCTCGCCGACAGCTCTCATCTGTGTTCCGAGCTTATCTTCCACACCCTTGAATTTTTCAAATGCCCAGCGTGCGAACTTGATAACCACATAGTCGCCGTCTGGGACATACTTATCAAGAGTTCCGTATTTTCCGCAAGGGATGTCACGCAGGGTAAGGCCTGCCGCCAACATGGCTGAGACAAGCGCAATAGGGAAACCGGTTGCCTTGGAAGCAAGTGCTGAAGAACGTGATGTACGTGGGTTAATTTCGATGACTATTATTCTGTCTGTTACAGGGTCATGTGCGAACTGTACATTGGTTCCGCCGATAACCTGAACCTTGTCAACAATCTTGTAGGCCTGCTCCTGCAGTCTCTTCTGGCAGTCTTCGGATATTGTGAGCATAGGGGCGCAGCAGAATGAGTCGCCTGTATGCACACCGAGCGGATCAATGTTCTCAATAAAGCATACTGTAATCATATTGCCTTCGCTGTCGCGTACAACCTCAAGCTCAAGCTCCTCCCAGCCGAGAATGGACTCTTCCACAAGAACCTGGCCGACTATACTTGCCTGAAGACCTCTTGCACATACGGTCTGAAGTTCTTCCCTGTTGTACACAAGTCCGCCGCCTGCACCGCCCATTGTATACGCCGGACGAAGAACAACCGGGTATCCGAGCTTGTCTGCTATGGCGAGTGCTTCATCGACAGAGTAGGCAACCTCGCTTCGTGCCATCTCAATGCCAAGGGAATTCATTGTCTTTTTGAACTCAATGCGGTCCTCGCCGCGTTCAATGGCATCCACCTGTACACCGATAACCTTGACATTATATTTGTCAAGCACCCCTGCCTTGTATAATTCTGAGCAGAGATTAAGACCTGACTGACCGCCGAGATTCGGAAGCAGTGCGTCAGGGCGCTCCTTGGCAATAATCTGTTCAAGACGTTCAACGTTAAGAGGCTCAATGTAGGTGACATCTGCAGTCTCAGGGTCGGTCATGATTGTTGCAGGGTTAGAGTTTACAAGAACAATCTTATAACCTAGCTTTCTGAGTGCTTTACACGCCTGTGTTCCCGAGTAATCGAACTCGCAGGCCTGACCTATCACAATAGGTCCTGAACCAATAATAAGTACCTTATCAATATCCTTAAGCTTTGGCATGATATTTCCTCCCTAAATTTAGTAATTACATTATAAGCTAAAGTGACAGAGGAATAAAGCTTAATTTATGAAAAAAATAATTTTAATTGCTTAGAGCTGGAGGAGGAGCATATTTCTGCCATATCTGCTAAAATGTCTGCCTAGGGCATGTTACATATAATGCGGTGGGCAGAGAAAATCACGGGAGGAGCGACTGAGCGTGCTGAAAAGTCTGCCCAAAACATGTCAAATATAATGACGTGGGCAGAGAAAATCACAAGAGAAGCGCCTGAGTGTGCTGAAAAGTCTGCCCAAAGCATGTCAAATATAATGACGTGGGCAGAGAAAATCACAGGAGAAGCGCCTAAGTGTGCTGAAAAGTCTGCCCAAAGCATGTAAAATACGATGACGTGGGCAGAGAAAATCACAGGAGAAGCGCCTGAGCGTGCTGAAAAGTCTGCCCAAAGCATGTCAAATATAATGCCGTGGGCAGAGAAAATCACAAGAGAAGCGCCTAAGTGTGCTGAAAAGTCTGCCCAAAGCATGTCAAATATAATGCTGTGGGCAGAGAAAATCACAGGAGAAGCGCCTGAGCGTGCGAAAATGTCTGCCAAAAGCATGCCAAATATCAAAATAACATTTCTGTAATGGTAATACCAATTTCCATGTGGTATAATAAGCGAAAAAAATAAGAGTAACTATTCAGAACCACATTCTCGAAACCGCTTCTATGAGGCTTTCATTTTGCATATGTGGTCACACTGCCATATAAAACAGTTTATCTGCCTGAATAAGCAATCGCAGAACGCAGTTTTGCATGTTTATGAATAGTTAGAAATGAAAATAAAAAGGTGAAAAGAAAAAGGTGAAGATAATGGGTGATTATAATTATAATAAGTTCGACAGTATAATATTCGATGTTGACGGAACCTTGTGGGATGTGAGGGATGCGGTAGCTCATGCGTGGCGCGATGTCATCACGGAGCTCACTGACTGGGAGATTAATTTTGACGGTAAGAGCCTTGGAGCTATGTTCGGAAAGACGATGGATACTATATTTTTCCATTTTTATCCGAACAGCACGAAAGAAGAATACGAGAAGATAACAGGTGTAATCTACAAAAGACAGAAAGAATATCTTATAAGATACGCACCAGCGTTGTATGAGGGTGTTGACAGGACCCTTGAAAAGCTGTCACATAGATATAAGCTGTTTATAGTGACCAACGCGCAGAGAGGTTATATAGATACGGTTTTTGCGGTGCACGATGTTCAGAAATATTTTACTGACTGGATGTGCTTCGGTGATACGAATGCGTCGAAGGATGTGACAATAAGAAAAATTATTGAGAGAAATAATCTTAAAAATGCGGTCTATGTAGGTGACACGCAGGGCGATGCAGATTCTTGTGAGAAGGCAGGAATACCTATCGTGTATGCCGCCTATGGACTTGGAAAGGTTGAGAAGCCTTGGAGAAGCATAGACAAGTTTAGTGAGCTTGAGGATATTTTTCTTAGAGATAAAGCCTGCAATGAGGCACAGGAAAGTATATCAGAATGTAAGCTGTCTGAAGAAGATGGTGACAGGGAAAGCTGCATGCAAGCAGATGTATCAAAGGACGTTAAATTAAAGTCTGATGACATGTCGGAGAAAAGTATCGCTGCCGGGAAAATCGATACCGTAATCTTCGACCTTGACGGAACACTGCTCTACACCATAGAGGACCTTGCAGCAAGCACCAACTACGCTTTACAACAGTACGGAATGCCGGAAAGAACGCTTGAGGAGGTGACGGCATTCGTGGGAAATGGTGTCGCTAAGCTCATAGAGCGCGCGGTTGTGCCGGGAACGGACAAGGAGCTTTTCGACAAGGTATTTGCGGAGTTTAAAAAGCATTATGCAGTCCATAATCTTGACCACACAAGACCATATCCGGGAATTGTTGATATGCTCACCGGACTAAAGGAGCAGGGATATAAGGTCGCAGTTGTGTCGAACAAGCTTCAGAGTGCGACACAGAGCCTATGTGAGCATTTCTTTAGTGAGCTGGTTCCGCTTGCGGTCGGCGATAATCCCAGCATGGCAAAGAAGCCGGAGGCAGATATGGTGAATGAAGCACTGTGCCGGCTTAACAGAAGCCGCGCAAATGCAGTTTATGTCGGGGATTCAGAGGTCGATATTGAGACCGCGAAGAATTCCGGAATGAAGCTTATTATGGTTGAATGGGGCTTCAGGAAGCGCGCGGACATGGAAAAGCTGGGAGCCGGATGTTTTATCGATAAGCCGGAGAAGATATTTGACATTCTGAAAGCTGTGTCGGAACATCCTCGGCGAGCTGAGGCGGATAACAGAATTCTGCAATTGTTAAGGGATGAAAAATATATACAGCGCAAAGGATAATGTGACGGTTGAAGACATTATTGAATTTCATGCAGAATTTGAATATATTCATCCTTTTCAGGATGACCATGTTATAATAAGGACGAAGTTAGAGAAACCCAGTAAAATCAAGGGGTTAGCACTAATTTAGTCCTTATTTTTTTATACCTAAAATCGGTATATGATAAGGCAGCGCTGACAAATCAAACCGAAATCCAAACATTCACAAGGACAGGATAAGAGTTCGCTGGAAGTGAAGCTCGCAAGCTTAAAGCAGGATGAAATAAGACTTGATAAGATGTTTGAACAGACAAAATACCCGGCAGAGATAGAAACCCTTGCCGTACAGCTTGCAGATGCTTTCATTGAAAGACTTGGACTTGTTGGTATTGACCAGTCTGTTAAGTAACTTACAGATTCTATCCGGTCTGAGCCTGTTAAGGGAGGTGCCAGATAATGGCAGATAAGATTCATTGCGTCAAAAAGACGCTGAGACTTACACCAGCTGAAAGCAGACTTCTGTCTGAAAAAGCAGAGGCTTTTCATATGAATGAGGCAGAATATTTAAGGCTTTTAATCAGCCAGACGCCAAACGATTACCCGGAAATCAGACAAGAGCTTAAACAGCTGATAAATGAGGTAAATCATATCGGTGTGAATATCAACCAGATTGTGCATCATCCCAATTATGAGTTGTATTCAAAAGAGGACAGACAGCAGCTTATCGCATATATGAAAAAACTCAACAATACAGTTAAAGAGGTGGTGGTGCGGCTTGGCAATCAGTAAGATTCTTCATATGAAGGATTGCGGAAGCAGTTTTCATGGAAAGCATTTGAAGTCTGCCCTTGAATATATTACTGTTCCGGAAAAGACACAGAATGGCAGGCTTGTATCAGCCATAAACTGCCAGGTGGATAATGCCTTTGAGCAGATGAAGGAAACAAAGAAAAAGTTCAACAAAACAGATAAACGGCAGTGCAACAAGTTGTACTTCAAAACTTGGACATTATGGTGTGTATACAACAACCATATCAGAAATGGAGAGTTTTTATGGTTCTTCTTCAATACAAGCGTATATTCCATAGTAATTCAAGGAGAATGCTATTATGAAAAGAAAAATTGGTATTGCTATTATGTTTGGATTAATTTGTATTAATATTTTAAGTGGTTGTGGATCATCGTCAAATGAAAAACAAACTGATTTTGAAGAATTAGAGGTAGATTATGTTATTAACGATGATGGAACATATACTTACAAAGACTTAAATTATAGTTATAAAATAGAGGTTTCAGGTATTGAAGGTGAAAAGCAGGTTACGTATGTTGTTTTAACAAATGATAAATCAATTAGTTTTGATGATGTAACCTATAGCTTGAAAAAATCGGAAATTAGCATTGATGAATCTCAATTTATAATACTCGGCTGGTATTAAGAGATCGAGCATAGACATAATGAATATTGTTAATGGGTGTGTTTTCTGGAGATGTTTTGACAGATTGCACACCCGTTCGTAAGCCCCCTAATATAAGGGTATATGTTCCCTTGGTCATATATTTGCCATAATAGTAGTAATCACATATGCCAGCATTTTACTCTATGATCCGGCGCTAGGATTTAGCAGTAGATCAGTATTTTACTACAATTATGGAGGTTACACTTATGCAGACCGTAAAACGAACTGCTGATGAGCAATACCGACTCATCATGGAATGCCGCAACAGCGGGCTAAGCGACAGGGTATCAGCTTATGAATTATGAGCCGGGAAGTGTGTTTAAGCTTAATGGCAAAGAATATGTGTTAAGCGAGAACCATACATTGGATATTCCATACGGAGAAGATTTGTGGTGTTTGGAATCTACGTCAAATTATAGATATGGAGAAAAGATTGATTAATTTCTGAGAGTTTATCTATTTGTGTTGTAGCTATCAAGAAAAAGGGATATTTACATCGTGTTATAGTACATGGTGTAGGTATCCTTTTTGCATATCTTCTATAATTGCTACATAAAAAAGTGCAAATGCACAAAAAATAGTAATGGCTATTGAAGTAAAAATAATTTAGTGGTAAAATAACATTACCAAAATACGTGCAACGCACAAAAACAAGGAGTATCACTATGGAGATTAAGAGAGATTCATACCTTGAACAGTTAAAGATAAGAAAAGATAACGGAATGATTAAGATTATCACGGGAATCAGGAGATGCGGCAAATCATTCCTGTTATTTGTGTTGTTTAAGAAATATTTATTGGAAAATGGTGTAGATAATGACCACATCATTGAAATTGCTTTAGATGGCATTGAAAATGAGGAACTGAGAGATCCAAAGAAGTGTTATCAGCATATTAAAGAGCGGGTGGAAGATGACCGGAAGTATTATCTGCTCTTGGACGAAGTACAGTTTATGCCACGATTTGAAGAAGTGCTGAATAGTTTGCTTCGTATCAGTAACATTGATGTGTATGTAACCGGCAGTAATTCGAAATTTTTATCTAGTGATATTGTAACTGAATTTAGAGGCAGAGGAGATGAAATCAGAATTTATCCGTTGTCTTTTGCAGAGTTCTATGCGGCTTATGATGGAGATTATGATGATGCTTGGGAAGAATATATGATATACGGTGGTTTACCACAAGTGGCACAATTTTCTGTAGAACGCCAGAAGGCTGAGTATCTTAAAAATATTTTTACCAATGTTTATATCAAGGATGTGGTAGAGCGAAACAGAATTCAAAATGTTGATGAGATTGGAACTTTGGTGGACATTCTTGCTTCTGCCATAGGAGCACCTACCAATCCAACAAAAATATCAAATACTTTCAAAAGTGAGAGAGGTATCAATTACAGCAATAAAACTATATCCAATCATATTGATTATTTGGCAGAGGCATTTTTGATTTCTAAAGCGGACCGGTATGATATTAAGGGGAGAAAATATGTAGGAGCCAATCTGAAATACTATTTTTCGGATATAGGACTTAGAAATGCCAGACTAAACTTCAGACAGCAGGAGCCGACTCATATTATGGAGAACATTGTTTATAATGAGTTGCTTGTGCGTGGCTACAATGTAGATGTTGGTATTGTGGATGTATTTGCAAAGAATAGTGACGGAAAGAGAGTTCATAAGCAGCTAGAGGTTGATTTTGTAGTAAACCAGGGCAGTCAGAGATATTACATTCAGGTGGCTTATGATATGACTTCTGAGGAAAAGCAAACACAGGAACTTAATTCACTTCGAAATATTCCGGATTCATTTAAGAAGATTGTTATAGTAAATGGAACAAAAAAGCCTTGGAGAAATGAGGAAGGCTTTGTGATCATGGGCATGAAATATTTTCTGCTCAATGAGGATAGTTTGGAGTTTTAGTATGTAAGGAGATAATATATTCCGATATAGAAATATGGATATAAAGTTAGGAGGCAGAGAAATGGCAACGGTTGTGTATTCTGATGAAGAAGATGATATGTGTTCTTTGGTGATAGATGGAGAAGAATAAGTCATTCGCTGTCATATGTTTAAAGTCATTTATGCATGATATGTTGTTGCGGAACTGCAGTGGGTATATTTTAGATGAAAACTGATACTTGCTAAAATACTCTTTGATAGACAGCATAGATAACTATTTGAGTAAATAGTGTCCTGCCGCATTACTATATCTCTTTTGACAGTTTTTCGGCAAGATAAGCGATGACTTCCTCCACAGTTGGACTGTCTCCTTCACATGGAAAGTTATTCCAGAAGCGTTGTGCTTTCGGATCGCTGCTTTTCATGGCATAGGAAACAGCACGCCCGATTTCGGATTTGACTTCCTCTGGCGTAATGCCTTCTCTTTTTGCGATAATCTTCAGATTTTTTTCAATCTTTTGTTTTTTCTCTGGGCTCATGGCTTTATAAAATTCCTTCCTTAATCTCTAATACTATCATACAACATTAGAATGATCTTGCGAGTTTTTCCTATGCCCGCAGGGTTGTTTTTTTATTTTATCGAAAATATGCAAAAACATGTGCGGGAAAGGTGTACGATGTTCCATTTAAAATAGTGGGTGTAGTCACTCTGATTGTTGTTGAGCCTGCGGTACAATACTTACAGTTTAAGCAATCCGAAGCTGATAAAGGCTGCAAATGAGAAGTTTGTCTGTGTCAGGGAAGACATCAAGCTTCGGGATAGAGAGTTGCTGGAGCATCCGGACTTTGCAATCACAGTAGGCAAGTTTACTTATACGGAAAGGGCAGATGGCGGTGCTGTTATGCTAGAAGCGGTAAGTAAATGTAAGACCGGAGATACAACTGCCCTTGGAAGCTTCCATGGGTTTGAGCTTCTTGTAGAGAAGAATTTCATGGGAGTGAATTACTTAATCCTTCGGGGAAAGACAGAGTATAAGGTAGAGCTTTCTACCAGCCTGGTGGGCAATATGGTAAAGCTTGAAAACTGTTTTAGCGGGATTCACGAGAATGAGGAATATCTCTTAAAAAAGATAGAGCAGTACGAAAACGATCTGGCTGCATCGAAGGAAGAGTATGAGGAACCATTCATGCACGAAGAGGAACTTCAGCAGAAGCTTGCAAGGCAGTTTGAACTAAATGTCCAGCTCGACCTTGAGAACGAAAAGGTTGCGGATGCAGACCTTGGAGGGATTGAGGAAGAAAAGAGCATGAATGTAGCGGAAAACCAGTTGCCTTATCAGACAAGGCAAGACAAACCAAGATAAAGATGTGCCCTGCTAATGGCGGGGCATTTCTGATGGGAGAAATTTTTATGAGCAGAAGAAAAGTGTTTGCAGCACTATTCATAGTGATGGGTATTTTGTTTTTTGCCATTCCGATTGTATATCACTACACCGGGATGAGGGAGACAGAGAAGCTTACGCAGGAATTTGAGCAGAATTTGGAGGAAGTGCAGGAAGATGAGACAGAGATGGAAGAAACCGGTGAGGAGGAAACCGAAGCCTCCATTAGTAAAGAAGATGCAGCCATATTTGCAGAAGGGGATGTTATTGCCATTCTGGAAATTGAGGCATAAGACCAAGGACGAAAGGTTTTTCATTCTGACACTGTTCGCTATTGCAATGGAAGCAGAGGGAAAAGTAGTTGATGTAGAAAATACTGTTTTGAATGTGGATCTGCCGGTAGGTCTTCCACCCAAGCATTACGGTGCTCTTTTTGAGAAGTTTCAGAATTATTTTAAGTACAGGGGTAAGCAGGTATTCACTTACAAGGGAAGAGAGTACACTATTAAGATTAACGATGTAGTGGCATTTCCACAGGACTATACGGTTGCCATGACCATTTTCCCGCAGATTCAGGGATACAATAAAGTAGTTACTGTGGATATTGGCGGATTTACACTGGATTATCTACTTCTTAGAAATGGTTCTCCGGAGCTGTCGGTATGTGATTCATTGGAAAAGGGCGCGATTACTTTGTATAACAAGATTAGTTCTCGTGCAAACTCAGAATATGATATTCTGCTTGACGAACCGGACATTGATAGCATTATCAAAGGTGAAAAAACGGATTATGATACGGATATTGTCAGCTTGGTGCAGGAAATGACCAAAACATACGTGGATGATTTACTCGGTACACTTCGAGAACTGGGACTTGATTTAAAGAACGGTTGTGTAGTTTTCATCGGAGGCGGTGCACTTCTATTAAGAGAGTATCTGGAGAAGTCCGGTAAGGTGGGCAAGTGCATCTTAATCGAAGATATTTGTGCCAATGCAAAGGGTTATGAACTGCTTTACAGGATTCAGAAGAAAGGCAGGTAATTGCCATGGAAAAGAAAAATCCCTTTGTAACGACAGTTGGTTTTAAGAAGGACGACCCGGACCATATTTATGTGGCAGAACTTTTAAACAGCATGGGCAGAGGAAAAGCCCAGTATATTGTAAAGGCCGTAATGCTGTACCAGGACATGCAGGAAAGTGGAGAAGCGGTTCCGACCGGATGTGCCTATGATTATGAGAGAATACGCAGAGTGGTGCTTCAGGTAATCGAGGAACGAGAGCGACAGATTGGACAGACTAGAAATGAAGTTGTTTCAGAAAAGGATTCTGTAAAAGTGCAAGAACATGATATGATTATGAGTCTAGATGAAAATGCTTTGAAAGGAATTATGGATTCACTTACAGCATTTCAGAAAGCTTAGCTGGAGAGCAACAACAAGGAAATATTCTAATGGATAAAGTAGATTCTGTGATTCCAAAAGAGTAAAGAACAAAAAGTAGTTAAAATAGGAACCAGGGATAGTTTATTGATGAGCGACCAGTGTATAAAATGTTGAGAGTTAACATGCGATGTAAAAGATATAAATAATCAAAAGATTTATTAGTAATTTATAATTTTTCATTTTGCGAGTTATCATTAACTAAGGTTCAGATATAGTCCCATTGTTTGCATTGAAGAGTGGGTAGAATGAGGAATGTTATTAATCTTTATGCATTTTAAACGAGGTTGTTATGCCAGAATTACCATTTATATTTCCGCCAATTGAAACGTATCAGAGTTCGGCATTTGTACTGGGTATAATGAGAGCACATCCCAAGTATGCTGATATTTTACATAATGGATATATAAAACTTGAATGTAAGAACACGAAACAATTATCGGAGATGAATTTGATGTTTACAGATTCTTTATGGGATTCGTTCCGTATTTGGGGCTTAGCAGAGATGAATTTGTATAATGTCTCAAACTTTAACAAAAATACTTTGTTGAAATTTCTGTGTGAGCGAATAGATCAAGGGAATTATTTGTTGCTGTATGATGTCGATGAATTTTATTTGTCTTATACAGATAATTATTTGCTTAGACACTTTAGCCACGATACTTATGTGTATGGGTATGAGAGTGGAGAGTTTATGGTACAAGCATATCAAAAGGAACATCTTAAATTATTACGAGTAAACATGCAAGAGATAGTGGAATCATTACTAAGTAAAAAAGGGAGAAAAGAGATATCTAATAAAAGAAGCTTTTGCACGTTCAGACCAAGCATTAATAGAGATATTAGGCTAGATACAAAATGTATATTGAAAGAAATAAAAGAGTTTTATGAAAAGCAATCAGAAGCGGACAAGCATAACGAAAGCTTATTTAATATGGATATTTATGAAGTTTTAATTGAGGCAATGTGCAGTATAGAGGCAGGAACTGATGCAGACCTTCGTCCATTTAGATGCTTATGGGAGCATAAAAAACTTATGTTGGAAAGAATTAAACATTTATCTTTTAATGAATATAGTGATTGCTGGGTAACATTAAAAGCATTATGTGAAAAAACAGAATTGATATTTCGACTTATGATGAAATATAACATGGTATATCAAAAAATGTTAATAGAAAGGGCACAGCGTCTTCTTATAAATGTAAAACAAGAAGAACTAATGTGGTATACGACCTATATAAAGCAATTGGAGGGGAATTAATGAAGATGGGTTATAAGACTTCAATGTTCAATTTTATTTTTCAAGCAGATGATGAATTAATATTATTTAATGCTTTGGAGGGTCTTTCGTCAGCTTGTAGGGTTGATAGTAAGCACCGAGATGAAGTGAGGGAATTGCTTAGACCGGGTAACAAAGTTATAGATGCTAGTTTATCTAATGAGAACATTGTGAGTCTTATTAGAAAAGGGTATCTTGTTGAAGAAGATATAGATGAAAAGCAAAAAAGAGAGGCTTTATATACAGATATTATTGATGGTTCCGCAAGTATTCTTAGATTGATCATCCTACCAACGGAACAGTGTAACTATCGATGTAAATACTGTTATGAAAGCTTTAAAAAGGGAAAGATGCCACAAGATATTCAAGAGTCTGTAATAAAGTATGTGAGAAAAAATATAGGTAGATATTCAGGATTGCGTGTATCGTGGTTTGGAGGAGAACCATTGCTTGCGATGGATGTTATAGAGCATATATCAATCAATCTTATGGATATTTGCAGAAAAGCCAGAAGAAAATATATCTCGGATATCACGACAAATGGATACTTATTATCTCTTGAAAATTTCAAGAAATTATTGTCTTTAAATGTGATAGAGTATCAGATAACAATAGATGGAACAAAAGAGATCCATGATACTAAAAAACCGCTTATTAATGGTGATGGTACATTTGATGTGGTAACGAATAATTTGCGTGATATTAAGCAAAATATCAAAACTTCAACGTTTTCTATTATAATCCGTAGTAATGTTACAGATGAAGCACTGTTAAGTTTGGATGATTTCACTGCGTTCTTTGATAATTTACTTAAAGGAGATAAAAGGTTTAGTTTCTTTTTACGACCAGCAGGTGATTGGGGGGGAAATAATAGGCTTAGTGAGATGCTCCAGATGCGTATAGAGGAGAATCAAATAGGATATGTTTATCAAAATTTTGTTAAAAAAGGATATCCATTTAATGTTTATACGCATGAATCATTTTATCGTCCCGGCGGATGTATGTGTTATGCAGCGTTTGTAAACACATATGTCATCTGTTCAGATGGGAATATAAGAAAGTGTACGTGTGAGTTAGACGATGATAAATACTCTATTGGTAAACTTTTAGCCAATGGCAGTATAGATATTGACAAGTTGAAAAGTGGAAAATGGACAGGAAATCAGATGCGTTATTCCCCTAAATGTGATAACTGTGCGTTTAGTCCGTTGTGTTTCGGAGCATGTTGCCCCAAGGTCAATTTATTTGATTTTGCCGATGGGTCTAGAGAAGAGCCCAAATGTCCTAGTGAGATGAATAATATATTCGAAACCCTTGTGCTAATAGACAAGTGTATTAGATTTCCGTATTTAGAAAAATGAGAGGTTGGGACGCTATATGAGTGTTGAGGATGTAAAAAAAGAATTGTTGACTATTTTTGAAGATATAGGAGTGATTGTTGACCAAGAAAATGATTTTGATATTCAGGATTACATTATGGATTCATTAGTTTATATGTCTTTTATTATCAGCGTGGAGCAAAAATTAGGAATCGAAATACCAGATGAATTCCTATTGATTTCACATATGAGGTCCTTTAATGCGTATTGTGAGAGTCTTCTTATGCTGTTAGTATAGAGAAATAATCAAGAGGGAGGTGAAATAATGAGGTTACTCAAAAAAAAGAAAAAAATTCAAATTACTAATATGATTGTACTATACACACAGGAATCATGTGGTGGTACATGTGCAAATTCTACTTGTACAAATGGATCCGGTAATAATTGTACAAATAAAACATGTAGTTAGAAAGGAAAAAGTATGAAGAAGCTAGTAAAGAAAAATTTAAAGAAAAATATAACAATTGTAAAGTTATATGAGAATGAAGCAGCTGGTAGTGGATGCACTAATGGAACATGTCAAGGAGCAGGCAATAATTGTAATAATAGAAGTGCATGTTAATGGCGATAATTATGGGCGTAAAAGTCATGCACTGATTTAGTTCCGTATAGTCCGATTAAGTAACCAATATTGGAAGTTTATGCAGGTTCCGCACTGAACTATTTGTGGAATAGCGAAGAGTGTTTATAAATAATTAGTGATATTATGATATTTGATTTTTTGAGAGTGTTGCACAAAAATCTTCAGCGTTCTTTAACGCCTACTTTTTGTACAGCACTTTTAAAAAATTCTATCTTATGAGTTGGGGATTAGTAAGAAACATTACAATAGTATTAAGAAATTTAACAGTACAATAGGCTTCATATAGTTTCGAGGTAATATATGAAAAAGTTTAGTATTATAATATGGTCATTTCGTCAAATTGCAAAAGTCAGTATAGCGAAATTAATAATTAAAGTATTTTTAGCACTAGCAACAGCATTTGTGCCTGTAGCAGTAATTATCCAAATTGGAAGAGTTCTAGACATGGTTTCATCACAAGATGTGGTATCCTATGAATTCATGATTATGCCGATGATGTTTTTAGTTTGTCTTCTGGCATTAAATTCATTCTTCTTTTATGGAAGCGGGATAATTGCCACATCTGTGAACGCTAGTTTGGGTATACATTTGAAATATGACTTAGTTGAAGCCATGAGTTGTTTCCCGGCACAGAGTTATTTTGATAAGTCATGTTGCGATAAATTTCAACAAGCGGAAGAAGGAATGAGCAATATAGCAGATATTATTGATAATTTGTTCACGTTTATTAGTTCACTTGCTTCGTTTGTTATTTCATTAATTGTTATTTCACGTACATCAATTTGGTGCATCTTGCCTATAATAGCATTCTTTGCTGTAGCATATAGAATGAATATGTTAAGTAAGAAAATTAGCCATAATACATGGTTGGATCAGACAACAGATAGGAGATATGCATATTATTTGGGAAGTCTTTTTTTTGATAGACATATTATGAAAGAGATTAAAACATGGCAAACACAGAATATGATAATTGATAAATGGTCAGATTTAACAAATAAAATGAGAATGGAACGATTGGCAAATGATAAAAAGTCTAATTCATATTTTGCATATTATCATGTATTTTCTGAAGTAAGTAGTATTCTTGTATTACTCATAGCACTTTGGGTGTTTGAGATGGGAGAGATTGGAGCAGGAGACATAGTTGTTGTATGGCAATTAAGTAAGAGCACTATGAATTTGGTGCAAGAGCTGACTTCAACATATTCTACAATTTATTATGATAATGAAAAGATTGGTATTGCTAAAAGTATAATAGAAAATTCAAGTGTGAACGAGAGAGAAATTCAATTTGGGGAAGACATGATGTCTTCTGCTGACATATTTGATTTTGAACTTAAGGATGTATGGTTTGCATACTCAGAAGAAAGAAATGTTTTACAATCAATCAATATGAAGATTAATAGAGGTGAAACGGTTGCTATATTTGGAGAAAATGGTAGTGGAAAATCTACCTTAATAAATCTTATGACGGGATTGTACAAGCCAAGTAAAGGAAAGGTATTAATTAGAAATAAGGAGGCAGTAACGTATAAGGAAAATGTGTTAGGAATTGCATTTCAAGAGTTTGTCAGATACCCTTTTTCGTTTAGAGAGAATGTTGGTTATGGGTTTATTGAGGAGATTTGTGATGATATAAGTATTCGATTGGCTTCGCAACAAGGAGCTGCAACAGATATATTAGAACGATGTGGAATAGACGGAATCATGTCAAAAACACTGGATAATGAAGGCAATGAACTGTCTGGAGGAGAATGGCAAAGAGTGGCAATAAGTAGAGCAAACATGGGTCAGAAATCATTGATGGTCTACGATGAACCATCTGCGAAGTTAGATCCAATATCGGAGCTAAATCAATTTCAAAGGCTAAAGGAAGTTTTTCGTGGAAGAACTATTGTATTAGTATCGCACAGAATTGGATTCGCAAAACTAGCAGACAGAATTGTTGTATTGAAGGATGGAAAAATAGTGGAAGATGGCTCGCATGCAGAACTTATGGGTAGTCATGGAGAATATAAACGGTTGTATGATGAACAAGTTAAATGGTATGATATAGGAGACCAGCTATGAAAAGTCAAGTATAAATTAGGCAGAAATTTATTTTTCTGTTTCGGGTGAAAAAAGGGTAACTTTAATAAAGCTCCCTAAAAGCTCTTTTTAAAATCTATCGATTATGATATACAGACCTCTTATTCGAGGTTAAATTCTACTTCGTCAGTAAGCATCTTCCAGATGACCCTGACAAGTTTGCCGGCACAGTGTCCAAGGGCATTGTAGTGAGACCGGTCTTCCGCTCTCTTGGCATCATAATAAGCCTTGAAAGTGGCGTTGTTTTTTACAACATTGTGAGCTGCATTCATGAGGGCATAGCGTAATACCTTAGAACCACGCTTGGACATCCTTGTCCTCTGTGCCTGGAAGTTTCCAGACTGATGGACAGACGGATCCAGACCGGCGAATGCAAGTAACTTCTTTGGTTCAGAGAAACGGTGTATATCACCAATCTCACCAAGAATTATTCCGCCATTCACGAAACCAATTCCGGGAACGGTCATAAGTACAGAGTGCAGGCAGGTGACAAGATTTGCCATTTCAAGCTCTGTATGAAGTAACTGGCTATCCAATAACTCAATCTGTCTATACCCTCCTTAAGGAGGCTCCGACACCTAATGCAATCTCTTCTATGCATATGACCCATCTTGCTCACATCCTCGAAGTTGCTTCCCACGGCCATTTCGATAAGGATAAAGCCAGAGAATTAAGAGTTCTCGCACAGAAGTCTGTCGGTGTCAATGACAGTTCTTTATCTATTCAGATAACTCATACCATTGGACAGAGTGCTGATGCAGGCCAGATTTAAAGAAATACTGTAGTTCAGGGAAGACCTGATCCACATAAGAAGTCAGCTGTATTTTTAAACGGGTACGCTGCTTCACCAGTTTCTGGCGGAATCTGCCGAGTTCTTTGAGCTCAAGATAATCCAGATCCTCTAAAGTTAAAAAGCGAAGAGAATCCTGCATCATAAGGGTTTTAGCAATAACAAATGTGTCGACTTTATCAGTCTTCGTCTTGCGAACATTATTCTTACGCATGGAAGAAGTCTGAATCGGGTTGAGAACACACACTTTAAAGCCCTTGTTGATAAGAAAACGAACAAGGTTGTCACCATAGTGTGCCGTTGACTCAAGACCTATGATGATGCTGTTCTGGTCAAGTGGTGCCAGTTTAGAAAGCAGCAGATAGAAGCCATCATAGTCATTTCTGAATTTGAACGGCTCAATGAGTATCTCGCCGTCGGAAGAAACCGCAGCGGCGAAATGGTTAAGTTTGGCAATATCAATGCCGACGTAAATCATGAGGTTGTACCTCCCTTTCATAAAGTCTGATACCGTGGTATCCACTAACAATTATCATCGTAGACTTGATTGAAATAAGTACTCAGAGCAAACACTCCGGCAACATCCAGCTAATAAACAATTCAGATAAAAGAGATGGCAATACACTCCTGTTGAGTAGTCAGAGCTACAGGTAAAAATCAAAAGTCACAGTATCTGAATGTATTAAACCACGAAACAAAAAAAGAAAGGAAGTATGTTGTTTTTGCTTCTAATAACATCATACAAGTTTAAGAATGAGAGGCTTATATAATATATTATTAGCTGTAAAAGGTGCAATTGCTGTTCTAGATAAAAAAGAAAGAAGAATGTTGCTGGTGTTATGGATGTTATCCTTGTCTTCATATGCAGTGTCAGTTGCAATGCCCACAATCGAAATGTTCATAGCAGATGGTGTGATAGGATATATAGAAGGAACACGAGCATCTTTATATTTAAAGTGGGGGATTATAGGTATTATTATATGTACGATTCTTGGCTTTGGGTCAAGAAGAATTTTTTTTGCATGGTCTAATTATGTATCCAGTGTAATATCTGATAGTATATATAAGAGCATATTGTATAAAAGTGCGAAAATCAAATACAAATATTTCGAAAACAAGGAATTATATGAAGAAATTACAAAAACAGCAGATTCAGTACCTAATAAAATATCGAATATGATGACTTGGAATACGCTACCACCTATAGTAGGTGGTAGCTTGAGTATGATAATTGTGTCAATGACGTTGATACAAGTTGACTGGAAGATTGCACTGTTAGTATTTGTGGGTAATACGCTATCCATATATTTTTATTATAAAAGAATGAAAGACAACTTTTTTTTGAGTATCGAGTTAATACCCCAAAAAAGATGGGCTGATGCATATTGGAAATGTCTTGTCAGTAAAGATACAATAAAAGAAATAAAAATATTTAAATTATTTGATTTTCTTTCTCAAAAATGGAGAGTAAAATCTACAGAAGTACAAACAGAGAATTTTAAGCTGGCAATAAAGTATGCCGGTATACTACTGTTATCTGATATAGTGGCTATAGTTTTTAAAGCACTTGCCTTGATATATACAGTATACCTAGTTGTATTTGAGAACATCAATATTGGAAATATAATGTTAGTGTATGGTAGTATTAACGTTTTTAATGGGTATATGAGCGATATTTCTAGAGCTTTTATTAATTTGGGAGACAATTCGTTACATATTCAAAATTGGATAAAGTTTATGGAAATGGAGGATGAAGTCGATGTTGATGTAACTCCAAGTATTAGCTCTGACATACTTATTGCGTGTTCGAATGTCAGATTCAAATATCCACAAGCAGATGCATATGCAATTAATGGTATAACGCTAGATATAAAGGCAGGAGATAGAATTGCAATAGTAGGAGAGAATGGATCTGGTAAGAGTACATTTGTAAATTTGATTAATGGATTATTTGACGATTATGAGGGACATATTTTGTTCCAAGGGAAGGAAATTAAAGATAATCTTACATATATACGTCAAAATATATCTACAATTTATCAAGAATTTGGGAAATATGATTTTTCTATTCGTGAGAATATATCTATGGGTGATGCCAATGTCGAACATGATGAGGTGGATTTTTGGGATGCAACAAATAAAAGTGGGGCTGCAGCATTCATTATGGATATGGAGAAGAAAATGGATACTATGATTGGACCATATCAAGATGGAACGTATCTTTCAGGGGGACAGTGGCAAAAAATAGCAATTAGCAGAACTTTTTTAAAAGATAAAGCAAAGCTATTAATACTTGATGAGCCTACAGCGTCATTGGACCCATCTTCTGAATCAGAGATATATAGAAGATTTTTAGAAAAAATGGATAATCAAGCGGTATTAATGATTTCTCATCGACTTGGAGCGACGAGATTTGCAGATCGTGTACTTGTTTTTAAAGAAGGAAAAATTATAGAAGATGGAACGCATGAAGAGTTGATGGCAAATAAAGGTGTATATTGGAAAATGTATATGTCTCAATTGGCGTTATATAAGGAGGTGGGGTGATGAATAGACTAAAATTAGTATTTGTGGACAGTGGTGTAGATAGAAGTCATCCAGTGCTAAAGAATGATAGCTTTGATGAAATAGAACTGCTTCATAGTAGTAATACTGATGAAGTAAGACAAAGTGGGCATGGAACAGCAGTTTATGGTATACTTCGTAGTGTTAGAAACGATTATGACATTTTAAGTATAAAGTTGAATGGTGTGGAAAATGGAGTATCATGTGCTGAATTATGTGAAGTAATGGAATATATTGAAAATAATGTTGATGCTGCACTTATTAATCTGAGTTTGGGAGCTACAATATTCGAGGAAAAAGAAAAATTAGAATCTATATGTAACCGTATTGCCAATAAAGGGACTGTTATTGTTGCGGCATTTGACAATGGGGGTGCAATATCTTATCCCGCTGCATATAAGAGTGTTATAGGTGTTACCTCTAGTTCATTTTGTCAATATATTGACGAATATGAAATATATGAAGATAATATTGTTAATATTGCTGGAAAGGGAGGAGTACAACGATTGCTATGGAACTCGCCGACACTTTTGTTTATGGGGGGGACTAGTTTTGCTTGTGCGCATATATCAGTAATAGTTGCAGGAATAATAAAGGAAGGTTATATAGGTATAGATAGGGTTTTAGAGGAATTACAAAATAGAGCGAAAAGAATTGTAAAGCTAGGAAAAGATGGTAAAGTACCGCAAATAAACTTTCACCTTAGAAGAGTGGCAATTTATCCGTTCAATAAAGAAATGCATGCTTTATTCAAATATTACTACTTGTTGAATTTTAACATAGTAGCAGTATATGATACCAAATATACTGCAAGAGTTGGAGCAAATACTAGTTATTTGCTAAAGGATGATAATGCATTGTCTCTGGAAATAAGGAATATAGATTCTATTGCTTGGGAAGAATTTGATACAATTATCATCGGGCATTCGGATGTGATGGAGAATATGATTGGAAGGCCTAGTTACAGCGAATGGTTAATTAATGAAGCATATAAACATAAAAAAAATATTTATGCATTTGATGAGTTTTCTTATTGTGAAAATTCAGCTAATCTCTTTATACCTAAAATTTCGGTAGAAAATATACCATGTTCTAGAAAAGGTATGTTATATCGTATTTCAACCCCGGTATTAGCGGTTTGTGGTACTAGTTCTAAGCAAGGAAAGTTTACGCTTCAATTAGAGCTTAGAAAAAGATTTTGTGAGATGGGATATAAGGTGGGACAGATAGGTACGGAACCGAATTCATTGTTGTTTGGGATGGATTACATTTTTCCTATGGGTTATAATGGAACAGTTCATTTGACAGGAGAGGAGAGTATCCAGTATTTAAATAGTTGTTTAAATAATTTGGAAGATAGAGATATCATTCTTGTTGGAAGTCAGTCAGGAACTTTGAATTATGATGTGTGTAATCTTTCACAATATTGTTTACTCCAACATGCTTTTTTATTAGGCACTCAACCAGATGCGTCTATTTTGTGCATTAATCCATTTGACGATATAGAATATATTGAACGCACTATAAAGTATCTAGAGTCAGCGATTGAAAGTAGAGTACTAGCACTTGTTTTGTTCCCAATGGACATTAGCGATAGTTGGAAGGGGATATATGGAAGCCGTAAAGAAATTAGTTTGGATAAATTGAAAACTTTGAAATCTACAATGGTATCTCAAATTGGTTTGCCTTTATATTGTTTGGGAGATGAGGGTGACATGAGCCAGTTGTTTAATGATATATTAAACTATTTTTCAGAAGAATGAGATAAAAGTATATGTTTTTTCATTATTATAATGAATATAAATGTGAGTATGACTGCGAGATAATATTCTATTTTTCGTATCGCCATGATTAGGTAATTTACAAGAGGAATTTAAGTAGATATTACAAATAGTGCCGAAATAATGAACAAGCAATTGGTAATCAAAATCTCAAAAATTATTTGAAAATACTGGATTTCTGTATTATATGTGCTATAATAAAAGTGCTAATAAATATATAAAATTCTTTTAAATCTTTGTACTTGTTAGGAGAAACACAGATATTGAATGAAGGGCAAGTTATAATGTGAGAACAAAGCAGATATTATTGATGAGGGTGTTGAATAATCAATTAGAAGGACTATGTATTAGGGAGGAATATTGAATGACAGATAAAGAGTATATTTTAGAACTAGAAAAAAGAATTATAAAGCTCGAGGAAAAGATAAATAACATTTGTATTAAAGAGGAAGGTAATGTTCAGTTTCAGACATCACAAATTGCAACAGTAATATTGGGGGAAAACTGTAAAATGGAATTTACTAATTGTCCAGTTGGGATAGTATGCGATAATATTGAGGATGCTGAGGAAAGGCTAGAAGATATAGAAACGAGGCTGGAAGCTATTAATGAACAAATTGATGACATAGAAGATGAGTTAGATAATTAAATGTGTACACTCGGGTTCTATATTGCTTCCAATGTTTTTCGAGCATAGTCCCCATAAGTTGTTAGATATATTGATTATGGCACATAAAATTATTGGAATTGATGTTCTGGCTGAGATCAAGGTAAGTGAAAATAGGTACAAAAATGCTGTAATGAAGGAAACTTTATTACAGTTTTTTTGTGCTATAAAGAAATATATATTCGAAAATAGGTAAGCGCAAAGTATTCCAGCGTAGTGACGCCATAGTAATCTAGTATACTGTATCATTGATATTTAATTAATTTTATGGTCTGACAAACCGTTTCATGATATACTAAAAAGAAACG
>UMAK01067643.1_pt1 | contig 30960 bp, 17 predicted proteins | sample 1963681 | NCBI WGS metagenome assembly UMAK01 (sample SAMEA4835913, study PRJEB28245) | human gut metagenome | biome: gut microbiome; material: fecal sample | place: Denmark | collected 2008 | reverse complement strand
TAAAAAATCGCGAGCGCTGGGGACGCAGATTTCGGTCAGATTTGGCCTTGCAGGCGAAGGAGCATAGCGAGCTATGCGACTGAACCAAAAGGCCAAAGATGGCTGGAAGCTGCGGGTCGGAGGTAATTTCCGTGCTGCCGTCTTTGCTTTTGTCGCCTTTTTGTATTTAACATTTGAATTACTTTGTTAAACCGGAAGAGGGTCAGGATGTCTTTTATGAACCGAAAACTGTTAAATTGATTCTTTTTTTGGACATAAAGACCTTCCTTCCGGATTCGTTCGAACTGCCGACCGACCTGACTCCGGCTCAGGTCCGGATTCTTATCGGGGACAATCCGCCTCCGGGTGCAAAATTACGAAAATATATCGTCACCGCAATCCTCAATGCCATCTTTTATCTGATGAAAAGCGGTTGTCAGTGGCGGATGCTTCCTCCTCACTTCCCGAAATGGAGAACCGTCTACAATCATTTCCGCTCATGGTCTGACCACGGATAGTTTCAGGCCATATTGCGCCGACTCGTGATTCTTCTCCGCAGAAAGACCGGAAGAAATAAGTTCCTCCTTCAGATGCGTGAAGTCGAATCACGGCACGAAGGACTTCATACCTATCGATGGCAGATGGGTGGTCGAGAGAACTTTCTCGTGGCTGGGCGGCATGCGCCGCAACAACTGCAATTACGAGAAGTATCTGAGGACGGCCTGTCACGTGGCGACCGTAGCTTGCGTGGCGTTCATGCTCCGCTATTCCCGATAAAAATGCCTGAATATTTCAGCCGAGAGCCCTTCTGTTTCAGGGAGGGAGCATTCGTCGTGTCCATATGTCTGCCAGGGACAATATTAACCGGATTCTTTGGTAAAAAAGATAGTTCCGCCCAGACGCCGCCCCAGCGCCGTGATTTTTTAGGGAACAAGGCCTAAATAAATTTCGGCAAGACAGAAGAACAGATACTTGAAAGGGAACCCGAAAAGCATCGCTTCCGGATTCCCTTCCAAATATACGTTGTTTGAGCCAAAGACCCCTCTTTAACCCATTGGAGTCTTGCTCAGACAGAATTATCAGATGCGGTCAAGCACCGTTTCAACAAGCTTGGCTACATGGGGCTTGTAGTCAGTGTCGGCTTCCGTGCGACGACGCTGAGCAATGATGCAGCATACCGTCATAGCCTTGTGTCCAAGCATCTTGGCCATACCCTGCAGACATGCACTTTCCATCTCGAAGTTGGTGATGGGACGACCGCGGAAACGGAAGCTCTCTATCTTCTCGTTCAGATGCGGGTCTGCCAGTTTCAGTCGAACCATACGTCCCTGGGGAGCATAGAAGCCAACAGCGGCGATGGTGTATCCGCGCACCATATCATTCTTTCCTATGCGCTCAATCAGCTCAGGGTCGGCGTCCACGGTATAGGGAGCGGCCCAAGAGTCGTCCCATTTCGTGTGCTCGCAGAATTCCTTTTCAAACTCCAGGTCGCAGACAGCATCGCGGTCGGCATAGAAATTCAGAATGCCGTCGAAGCCGGTACCTTTCTGAGCCATTACGAAATCGCCGATGCTGAGTTCGGGCTGCAAAGCACCCGAAGTGCCGATACGAACCATGGTGAGAGTGCGGTGCTCGGGTTTCACGGTGCGCGTTTTGAAATCCACATTGGCCAAAGCGTCAAGCTCCGTAACCACAATCTCGATGTTGTCGGGACCGATGCCGTGCGATATGCACATCAGCTCTTTGCCTTTGTAAGTGCCTGCAATGGCGCGGAATTCGCGGCTCTGAACGGTATAATCGATGGTGTCGAAGTAAGAGGCTACCATGTCCACGCGGCCCGGGTCGCCGACAAGGATGATGTTGTCGCGCAGCTGGTCCGGACGCAGATGTATGTGGAAAGCAGAGCCATCGTCGTTGATTATCAGCTCTGAAGCGGGTATGATGCGTTTTTCTTCCATATTAGATTCCTATTTTATTTTTAAACGCTGAAAATTGGAATTTAGTTTGCAAAGGGAATCAAAAGCACACAACCATAAAAGCAATTCTGCAAACAAATTTATTTGGCCTGAAGTTCAGACATCAAGGTAGATTCTGTTAACGCATTAAGTTAAAAATATTTAAAATTTGAGACCGGATTAAAGGCCTCCTTTTAAATTATTGTATAAATCAAAAAAATAATCTAACTTTGCGGATACAAACAAGACACATGAACTGATGAAAAAAATTACATTTAGTGTGATGCTGCTGTGCATGCTGTTGTGTTTCGGATATGCCGAAGCACGCAACATAGGCGAAACGGAGGCATTGCAGACAGCTCAAGAATTCCGCCGGGAGGCCGGCGTGAAAATGGCAAAAGCACCACTCAAAATGGTTTATAAATCGGCAAGTGCTGATGTGATAAACTACTATGTTTTTGCTCCCGAGCAGGGACAGGGCTTCACTGTGGTGAGCGGCAACGATGTGGCAGCTCCCGTGCTTGGCTACACCGAGAGCGGCAACTTTGACCCCAACAACATCCCTCCCGGCCTGAAACACATGTTGGCTTATTACAGCGAGCAGATAAAGCAAGCAGTGGCTGACGGCGCCGCTCCTTACGCAGAAACAGAGTCAATGCGCATGGACAGCGGCAACGAACGCACTGCCATAGAACCTCTCTGCCCCACAAAATGGGACCAGGATGCTCCCTATTGGAATCTCTGTCCCACATCAGGCAGCAGACATTGCTATACTGGCTGCGTGGCCACGGCAATGGCGCAGGCTGTTTATGTTTTCCAATATCCTGAAAAGTCGAAAGGCTATGCCACATGGAACAGCTCGGTGGTGACCTTTAACCGTACTTATAACTGGCAGGATATGTTGCTGAGTTACTCCGGCAGCTATTCATCAGACCAGGGAACGGCAGTGGCTGAACTGATGGTTGACCTTGGCAAGAGTGTGGATATGGATTACAGCACAAGTGGCTCTGGTGCCATGACGGATGCGGTGCCTCCGGCCCTTATCAACAACTTCAGCTATGATGAGGCTGTATCATACTCGCAGGCAGACCAATATGCCGAGAGCGACTGGCATCAACTGATGTATTATCAGCTTGAAAACGGCTGGCCGGTGATTTATGGCGGCTTCGGCACAGGCTATAACGGCGGTCACCAGTTTATTTGCGACGGCTACAAACCCGGCGATTATTTCCATATCAACTGGGGCTGGGGCGGCTTGGCCGACGGCTACTTCAAACTCACGGCTCTTAATCCCAGCAGTCAGGGTGCCGGCGGCAATACCTCCAACTTCTCAACCGGTTGCGACGCCGTTTACTTTGTGCGCAAGCCTGTGCCGGGAAGCCAGAAACAGACTCTGATTTCTTGCCGTGGTAACTTCGTGATGGGCACCAGCTCTTCGTCAACGGTTAATTTCCGTGTCAACAACGGTAAAATCTGGACAACTACTTGCAACGGATTTATCAACCTAACCGGTTTCACCTTCAAGGCAACCTTGGGTGTGCGTCTTATCAACAAAGATGATCCCACCAAATTCTACACTCTGGCCACCACATCCGGCGAAAAAAATTTCGTCAAATGGAGTACTCAGGTGTCGTCAATTTCAGTGAATACAAGCGAGATTCCGGCAGGCACATATTATGTGTATCCGGTATCGAAGGCTGAAGGCAAGGATCAGTGGGAACGCATAACGGCTCCCCGCAACAAGCAACAGTATGTGATTCTGCGCATCAGCGAGGATGGCTCGGTGGTCTCTTCAACTCCTACCACTCCCTATTACCTGCCGGTAAATACACTTGTTATGACCGACACTGCCCAAGTTGAAGTAAATCATACTCTGGCTATGAAGCCGCTGGTGATTCCGGAAAACGGCACTAACACGGCTCTGCGTTATAAATCGTCGAACCCCGCCATTGCAACGGTTGACTCAATCACCGGCGTGGTAACAGGCATTTCCACCGGTTCGGTTATCATTACCGCAACCACTACCGACGGCTCTGACATCAGCTCATCGACCAGGCTGAGTGTTATCAAAGATAAAGGAGTGGGCAGCATAACTGACAAAGTATCGGATGAACCGATGGATGTTTACACCATAACGGGCATTCTGGTGGCTCGTAAGGTAAAACAGGCTGATATTCAGAATCTGGATCCTGGTATCTATGTGGCCGGCGGAAAGAAATATATTGTAAGGAAGTAAGGTAATAAAGCCGCTCTTCCGTCAATAGATTGAAGGTTTATGAGGGGGTTGCGCCATTTGACGCAGCCTCCTTTGTGTTACAGAGAAGGAGTCTGAATCTTTGCAACCGAGTTGCAGAGGTTATGTTGTAATTTTGCAGCGACAAACAAAAGAGTCCCGTGGTCTGACACCTGTATCCCGGCGGAATATTTCGGTCTTGGCAACCAAGTATCTGCAAAGGCCGTTAAATATTCAACTACAGAATAGATATGGGAATAAGGCTTGGGCTCTTAGACCCAAAGACACACAATATGACAATGAAAACAGTTCACCTCGACGAAGGACAGAAAATACTTTTAGGGAGAATCCTCGCTTCTGTGGCTCTTACAGCCATAGCATGGACCCTCGCCGGTCCGGAATGGCTGAAAGTGTCCATTTATGGAGTTGCCTTTTTATTTGCCGGCTATGATGTGGTGTGGAAGGCGCTGACGAATATAATTCACGGCTCCCTGTTCGACGAGCATTTCCTTATGGCAGTGGCCACCATAGGCGCCTTCTGCATAAAAGATTTTCCCGAGGCAGTGGCTGTGATGGCCTTCTACCAGATAGGGGAGCTGTTTCAGAATGTGGCCGTTGACAACTCCAAGCGCTCGATAAAGGAGCTGATGAACTTGAAGCCCGATTATGCCCTGTTGGAAGTAAACGGCACCACAGAACGCGTGAAGCCCGAAGAAGTGGCCAAAGGCAGCATGATTGTGGTAGAACCGGGTGCCAGAGTGCCGCTTGACGGTATTGTGGAGCAGGGTGAGTCGAGCCTTGACACCTCGGCCCTGACTGGCGAGAGTATGCCGCGCGACGTTGCCCCCGGCGACAAGGTGCTTTCGGGCAGCATAAACATTAACGGCCTGTTGAAGGTGCGCACCACGGACCGCTATGAACAGTCAACGGCAGCTCGTATTCTGAAACTCATAGAAACGGCCGACAACGGCAAAGCACCCACAGAACGCTTCATTACCCGTTTCGCACGCGTCTATACCCCCTTGGTAGTGGCATTGGCATTGTTGGTGTTCCTGTTGCCTCCTCTCCTCTTCCATGGCGAGTGGCTTAACTGGTTAAACCGCGCGTTGATATTCCTTGTCATCTCATGTCCGTGTGCATTGGTGGTCAGCATTCCATTGACCTTCTTTGCCGGAATCGGCGGAGCGGCCCGGCAGAAAATTCTGGTGAAAGGCTCAACCTATTTTGAAACGCTGAGCAAAGTGCGCACCATGGTGTTTGACAAAACCGGCACCCTGACGCAGGGGAGCTTCCGTGTGATTGACATAAAGCCCGAAGGGGATGTTACCAAAGATGCCCTGCTGCGACTTGGCTCACTGGCCGAGAGCTTCAGCACACATCCTGTGGGGAAAGCCCTTAAAGAAGCTTATCAGGGCGACAGGAAGGCTGAAAATGTGCAAGAAATTGCGGGTGAAGGTGTAGTGGCGACCATCGATGGTAAAAGGATTTTTGCAGGAAATGCCCGGCTGATGAAACGTGCGCAGGTGGATATTGAAGATAATCCTGATGTCGTGGGCACGGTGGTCTATATTGCCGAACAAGGTGCGTTGTTAGGTGCTATTACCGTCGGCGATACCCTGAAACCGGATGCCGCCGAAGCTATCCGCCGTCTGCGCAAAGAGGGCGTTGAACGCCTTGTGATGCTCACAGGCGACCGACCGGCAGCAGCCGCCGCAATTGCGCATGAACTCGGAATCACCGACTGGAAAGCATCCCTCTTGCCGCAGGATAAGGTGCTGGCAGTGAAGGAGATGGAACAGAGCGAGCCTAAGGATTCAAAATTGGCTTTTGTGGGCGATGGCATCAACGATGCGCCCACGCTGGCCACCGCCGATGTGGGCATAGCCATGGGCGCCTTAGGCAGCGATGCCGCCATAGAAGCCGCCGATGTGGTATTGGGCCGCGACTCCCTGCTGTCGCTTCCGGCCGCTGTGAAAATTTCCCGTCGCACCCTGCGCATAGTCTGGCAAAACATCATCTTTGCCATTGGCGTCAAGGTGATAGTGATGCTGTTGGCAGCCCTCGGACTAGCCAATATGTGGTGGGCAGTCTTTGCCGACGTGGGTGTTACGGTCTTAGCTGTGCTGAATGCCCTCAGAGCCCTCAGGACAAAAAGCGCCTGATAGCCTCAGCCATATATTCGTCGGCAACCTTGTCGGCTACCTCAGCGGCATCAGCGCGATGCCGGATATGACGGAAAGCAAAAATATCGGCTTCCTCGTGAGTCTGAATATCAGCAAGCAGTTTCAGCAAATCTGCTTGCTGATAATCTTTTGGCAACAGAAACGGCGTTATGAGACGACTTTCGCGCACATTCCTGTCATTCCAAAGCTCTAACGCCAAATCCACGTCAGGCGCGGGTTGTTGCCGCGCAATGTCCGTAATCTGAGGCAGGTTCAGACCAAATATCACCGAATGAGTCCAACCGGCCGACCGCAGAGTATCGGCAATGATACCGTTGCGATAGGTCATGAACAGCGCCTTTATCTCCTTGAGTTTATTGCTTGAGACAGCCATAAAGCAAATTTTAGATTCTTATTTCCACTCTTGCCCGAAGAGCTTTTATGACCCTGCAAAGTTAATGCTTTTTAGCCGGATAGCCCAAGCCCTTCTGCCACTTAGGAATAAAGTAGCTACACAACATCAGCGTGCATCGGAGAAATGCTCACATTACTATACTCCTATGCAATTTCACGATAGCTGTTTCTTATAAAGTTACTTAGCTTTAGAGAATGTTAGTGTTTCAGTAGCTTCTAAATCTAACATAATAGAGCACACGAATTGACAACTTAAATATTGTAAAACTATGCAAATATATCTTAACGCCTGTCATTTATCACATATACCTATATGGTTAAAAATTCTTGAAATATTTTGAATATTATAGAAATCGTTATATCTTTGCATTGAAACAACAAACAAAGTATTCAAAATGAGTAAATACAGACGACAAAAGAGGGTAGATGCAATCAGCCATTTCCCTAAGAAGCAATTGTCAATTAATATTGGCCATGTGCGATATAGTTTTGACATATTAAAGTCTATGTGTCATGATAAATCTATACAACTTACCCAATCCTTGGAGCTTGAGATAGGAGAAGAAGTAGAAGTGGTTTTTTGGACCCGTGGTATTCCTGAACTTATTGGCGTATCTACATTTATCAAAAATGAGTCAGGACAGGTGACATATTCTTTGGATTTCTCACAAAATACCGTTTGGTAATATCAGTCCGAGAAACAATAAAGTCAATAACTTGGTTGCAACCAATCGGTTATGGACTTTTCGCTGTAGAAGCTGAAGAGGAAGTGAAGATGTGGAAGCGTTGAGGCAAGATGAGATTGGGGGGGATAAAACGAAGATTGGGAATCAGCCCTCGGGCCGGTTCCCAATCTTTCTGTCGGGGTGAGAAGACTCGAACTTCCGACCTCTACGTCCCGAACGTAGCGCGCTAACCAACTGTGCTACACCCCGATCTTGCTTTTGCGCTGCAAAGGTAATGCTTTTTTTTGTTTCCCACAATAGTTAGGGACAAAAAAATGTAAATTATTTTTCGGTTGTGGGGTGGCTGATGCGGGGATGTTGTTAAGCCGGTGTCTGTATGTGGTTGTAAAATCGGTCTATTACGGTTTTCATTTCGTCAGGGAGATACTGCATCACAGCGCTTTTTATTTCTGAGGGAATGTCCCAGATGACTTCGGCTATGGAGCCGACGATAGCGCCTAAGGTGTCGGCGTCCGCGCCGAGGCTGACGGCACGCCGAACGGCATCCTCAAATGAATGGCTTTGCAACATGATATGGAGAGCCACCGGCACCGTCCCTCTGCAAGTCTCGTCAAACCTATTGCGATACTCTTCCACATCAAGTGTGAGAGGATTGGGCCATCCGGCTTCTACGACAAGCTTTATGGCAGGGGCTAATCCTGTCTCACGGAGCATCTCCTGGGTTATAGGCTTTCCATCGTTTTGTTGCCGCATGGCACGACAGCCGGCTATTGCTAAGGCTACGGCGGTGGCGCCGGTTATGCCTTCGGGGTGATTATGAGTGCATGCAGCGCTGAGTTTCGCATATTCCACCAGATTCGGGTCTGTGATGTCGAACCACCAGCCCACAGGGCTTACCCGCATGGCAGAACCGTTACCCAAGCTGTTATATGGCGCATAATCAGTGCTGCGTACCCATTGTGCGAATCGGCCGCCATATCCGCCCATCGGGGTGGGATAGCGCCGGCACCATTCGTGCATGGATATGCCCATGTCGTGGTGCTTAAGCAGAGCGTCGGCAACGGCTACTGTACAGATGCTGTCGTCGGTGAAACTGTTCTCTTCCGACAAGAGCGGAAAATTATAATCATTTGTGGGTATGAACTCCCATCGGCTGCCAATGATGTCGCCGGTAATTGCTCCTAACATGGTTGCGGTGAATTATAGATGAAAGGATGCTGTGAGAGAAGCTCGGAGCATTCTTGCCAACAGCATCCTTTCTAAGAGATTATGACGGTTTATTGGCCGAGGCCGAGGGTGGAGAAGTCGCGACCGAGGCGAAGCATCTGGTCGGTATAGCCTTCGTTATAGTCTATCGTAACATCGGTGATGTTGCCGTTGTTGTCGTAAACGAGGTGGTAAACCGGATTCACGAATCCGCGGTAAGGCGGAATGTTGAGCTTGGAAATGCGCTCCAGAACCTCCTTATGCAGCTTCGGGTCAACCTTCACGGCATATTTCTGAATGAGAGCGTTGCCGGCAGCATAATCACCGGTCGATTTGATGTTCTGGATAGTGGCTAACAGCTCGGCTATGAGACCGCGCATCTTCTTGTAGTCGTTGATTTTGACGTACGTTTTGCCGTTCTTCTTTACCAGCTCTACCACTTTGTCCTTTTTGCCTTTGTCGAGGATATAAGCAGCAATGAGCTGACGGTTGCGCATGTGAGCCTCCTCAATGTTTTTGCCAGGCTCAATGCGGTTAAGCTGGGTCATGAGGCCGTTGAGCATATACTTGTAATATTCGGCCTTGTAAGCGTCGGGATTGTCTATCACGCCGAGTTCCAGCAGTTTCGGGTCAGCTAAGTAATAGAGAGCGAAGAGGTCAGCGCGGGCTTCTTCCAGAGCTGAGCCGTTTTCTTTCAGGGCATCCTGGTCAACGCCGGGCATGAGGCGACCGGAGGCATGGCCCAGACACTCGTGCAGGTCGGTGTGGAGCATATCGGTGATGTAGAGATACTTGTCCATCAGCTCGCGGGTGGGTTTGTCAATGACAAATTCCTCGTTGAAGCCGTTGCCGTGGCTGGCCATGTCGTATGCTTCGGTGATGTTCTCTATGGTTACCGATTTCGAGCCGTGCTGAGCGCGAATCCAGTTGGCGTTGGGCAGGTTGATGCCGATGGCAGTTGCGGGATAGGCGTCGCCGCCAAGCATAGCCGCTGTGATGACCTTGGCCGACACACCCTTGACGTTGGGTTTGCGGAATTCCGGATTTACCGGGCTGTGGTCTTCAAACCATTGAGCCGCATTCGATATTTTTGCCGTGCGGTCGGTGGCTTTGTCGTTGCGGAAGTTGACGTAGCTTTCCCATGAGCCTGTCATGCCCAGAGGGTCGTTGTAGCTCTCAATGAAGCCGTTTACGAAGTCAACCTTCGATTTGGTATCCTTGGCCCACTGAATGGAATATTGGTCGAAAGTGCGCAGGTCGCCGGTGATGTAATAATCAATCAGCGAGGTGATGTACTCCTTCTGAGCGTCGTTCTCGGCCACCCCTTTGGCTTTGTCGAGCCAATAGATAATCTGGGCGATGGCAGGTCCGTAGAGGCCGTTGACTTTATATACCTCTTCCGTTACCTTGCCGTCTTTTTTTACCACTTTGGCGTTGAGGCCGTAGCTTACGGGCATCTGGTCGTTGGGGTCTTTTAGGCGGTTGTAGAAATCCTCAACCTCAGCCTGCGTCACACCCTCATAGAGGTTGCCGGCCGACGTTGCCACAACATCCTGCGAACCATCCTGATTCACTTTCTTGGCCAGCACGGTGGGGTCGAAGATTACCGGCGTCAGCTCGGCCAGCATGGCATCGAGCGTCTGACCCGGTTTGAGGGGCAGTTGGGAAGCCGGAAGGGCTTTTACCTGTGCCACGAAGAAATCCTGCGAGAAACCGGGCACGAACTTATCGTTGGAATAGTGATGATAGATGCCGTTGCCGAACCATACCTGCTTCAGATATTGCTCAAAGGCCTTGTAGTCTTTTGAGTTCTTGTCGCCCTTGAAGTTCGTGTAAATGGCCTCGAGCAGCGGACGTATCTGCAGATTGTAGCGGCCGTTCTGGTCCCAGATTATGTCGCGGCCGGCCTGGGCTGCCTGACTGAGGTAATATACCATCAGTTTCTGGTTGAGGCTGAGTTGGTCGAAGTCGGGCACTTGGTAGCGAAGCACCTCGATGTCGGCAAAATTGTCGACATGATAATTGAAATTGTCTGCCTTGGGAGCCGGCGCTCCGGCGTTCAGCTGCGTAACGGCAGCTGCGGCAAGCAGTAGTGTCATTGCAGTTTTTTTCATTATTCCGGTATCAGGTTTATTTGGTTATTGCACATAGAGGACCAGGCCCTTGAGATATTCCCCTTCGGGATGGCATATATCCACCGGATGGTCGGGGGCCTGAGTCAGCTGATGAAGAATCCGCACCTTGCGGCCGGCCTGTTCGGCGGCCGAGAAGACGCTCATTCTGAACATATCCTTGTTTACAAGCTGCGAGCACGAGAAGGTAAAGAGAATGCCTCCGGGAGCTATCTTGCGCAGAGCCGCAGTGTTGAGGCGCCTGTAGCCCCGCAAACCGTTCTGAATGGCGCCGCGATGTTTCACAAAGGCTGGAGGGTCAAGGATGATGAGGTCGTAAGCCGAGTCTTCCATATCGTCCAGGAAACGGAAAGCATCGGTGGCGTAGGCCTCATGACGTTTGTCGCCGGGGAAGTTCAAATCCACATTGGCCTCAGTGAGCGCTATGGCCTTGGTTGATGAATCTACGCTGTGTACCAATTGGGCATTGCCGCGCAGAGCATAGACAGAGAAGCCGCCTGTGTAGCAGAACATATTAAGAACCTTGCGCCCGTGAGCATATTGCTGCAGCAGACTGCGGTTTTCGCGCTGGTCGAGGAAGAAACCCGTCTTCTGACCGCGCAGCCAGTCAATGTTGAAGCGCAAGCCGTTTTCAGTGGCTAAGGCACCGTCGAAATCGCCGGCAAGGTATTCATTCACCGGGTCGAGATGAGCCTTATAGGGCAGAGTGGTTTCGCTTTTGTAGTAGACATTCTTGATGGGCAGCCCGGGCAGCTCGGTAAGAGCGCCGGCAATGCGGCGACGCATAAAGTGGATGCCGGGAGTGTGAGCCTGCATCACTGCGGTGTTGCCGTAGACGTCAACTATCAGACCCGGCAGATAGTCGCCTTCGCCGTGAACCAGGCGGAAAGCGTCGTTGTCAGGCCGAATCAGATTCAGGTCCTTGCGCATTTGCCAGGCATTGCGTAGCCTCACTGCAAAGAAATCGTCGGGCAGCGCTGTGGCTCCGAACAGCAGCATACGCACAGCTATCGACCCAATCTGCCATTGACCTACTCCCACCGTTTCGCCGGAAGAAGTCTCCACTATTACTAAGTCGCCCTCTTCAAGGCCCTCGGGGAGACTCTGGATTGCTCCCGAAAAGACCCAGGGATGATGTCGTTGCAACGATTCCTCTTTGCCTTTGCGCAGACGTATGGTTTTCATTTTCTTGCCGGTTAAGGATTATTTAAACAGACGTACTATGTCCATGCCGTTGGCATAGAGCAGCAACAGCAGCAGCAGAATCATGCCTGTGTATTGGGCATATTCCATGAACTTCTCGTTGGGCTTACGGCGGAAGATTACCTCATAGAGCAGGAACAATACATGTCCGCCGTCAAGCGCCGGAATGGGCAGTATGTTCATGAACGCGAGCGCCACGGAGAGGAAGGCGGCAATGTTCCAGAAAGCTATCCAGTTCCAGTGGTCGGGGAAGATAGAGCCGATGGTGCCGAAGCCGCCAATGCTCTGCGCTCCCTCCTTGGTGAAAATCATCTTCATGGAGCTGACGTATGCCGTGAGCTTCTGAGTGCCAAGCTCAACACCGCGCGGCACAGAGCTGATGAGGTTGTAATGAATCTCGCGGCTGTTGTAGAACTGCGTCGGGTCAACCTCAAGCTGCACACCCATGCGCGAGCTGGCGTCGAGGGGCACCTGAAGAGTCAGCGTGTCGATGCGGTTGTTGACCTTGCGTGCCACCGTCAGACTCATGGTTTTGTTGGCATGTCCTTTCACCGTTTTCATGAACTGATAAAGGTCGGTTACCGGTTTGCCGTCAATGGCCACAACCTGGTCGTTGGCCTTCACTCCGGCTTTCTCAGCGCCATAACCGCTCATAACCTGGGTAAAGCGTGCCGGTATGGAGTAAGTCATGAACTGAAACGGCAGCGAGTCGGTGCGTGCTTCGCGGTCTATGGCGAAAATGAATTTCTGCGGTATGGCGATATTCACCGTGTCGCCGTTGCGCAGCACTTCCACATTCCGAGCCTCGAGCATGGCGCTGACGGCTTCGGCCGGTTCGTTGAGGCTGACACCGTCGGCGGCAATGGGCACATCGCCGTTGCGGAAGCCTATTTTCTGTGCTTCGGGGGTGAAAAGCATACCCTGACGTGCCTCGCTCAGCGGCACATATTTCTCGCCTGTGGCATATACTATGCCTGCATAGATGAGTATGGCTAACAGGAAGTTGAACAACACTCCCGCCACCATTATCAGCAGACGCTGCCATGCCGGTTTCGACCGGAATTCCCAGGGCTGAGGCGGACGTTTCATCTGCTCCTTGTCCATCGATTCGTCAATCATGCCGGCTATTTTGCAATAACCGCCAAGGGGGAGCCAGCCAATGCCGAACTCTGTCTCTTTCCAGAAATGGCTCTTTTGCTTCTTCCCGTTATTCTCCGTTTCTTCGGGCTGATAAGGTATGCCTTTGGCCTCTGCCTCTTCACGTTTCTTCTCTTCGGCCTCAAGGCGCTTCAGACAGCGGCTCTTGTATCGGAACAACGAGAACCACGGGTTAAAGAAGATGTAGAACTTCTCCACGCGTACGCCAAACATACGCGCAAATAAAAAGTGGCCGAACTCGTGAATTATCACAAGAAAGGCAAATGCCAGAATCAGTTGAGCAGCTTTAATAAGAAATGTCTCCATCAGGAATATTGTATCATTTGTTGAGCAAGTGCGCGAGCCTGTCTGTCGGCATCAATAATTGCGGCATAGTCGGGCCGGTCGCATATATCAGCATGGTCAAGAGCATAACGTGTAACGTTGGCCATAGCTGTAAAAGATATTCGTTTGTCTATGAACGCCTGTACGGCAATTTCGTCGGCGGCGGCGAGTATGGCCGGAGCTGTTCCTCCCCGCTTTATAGCCTCGTAAGCGTAAGCAAGCATCGGGAAACACTCGGTGTCGGCGCTCTCAAAGGTGAGGTGAGACATCATCTCCACCGTAAGCGGCTTACTCACGCCCGAGAGCCTGTGAGGATAGGAGAGGGCGTAGGCAATGGGCAGATGCATATCGGGAACGCCAAGCTGAGCCTTTATGGCGCCATCGTGAAACTCAACCATGGAATGAACCACCGACTGCGGATGCACCATAATGCTGATCTGTTCCGGCTGACAGGAGAAGAGCCACCGGGCCTCAATCATCTCAAAGCCTTTGTTCATCATGGAGGCCGAATCAATCGTCACCTTGCGGCCCATCTGCCAGTTGGGGTGATTCAGGGCATCTTCGAGTGTTACCTTCTCCATCTGTTGGCGCGTGTAAGTGCGGAAGGGACCACCCGAGGCGGTGAGGATGATGCGGCTCACCGTGTCGCGCTCCTCGCCTTGCAGACATTGGAAAATGGCCGAGTGCTCGCTGTCAACGGGCAGCAATTCTGCGCCATGACGCTCGCAAAGGTCTGTTACCAGCTCGCCGGCCGCCACTAAGGTCTCCTTGTTGGCCAAAGCGATGCGTTTGCCGGCTTTGGCGGCGGCCAGCACTGATGGAAGGCCTGAATAACCCACCATGGCGGCGATTACCGTGTCATGCTGTGGCTCGGCAGCGAGTTGCTCTATGGCTTCGGCGCCCGCATGCACCTCTATGCCGCTGCCGGCCAGAGCCTCGCGCAACTGAGCATAACAGCCTTCGTTGGCTATGCACACGGCTTCCGGCCGGAATCTCAAAGCCTGCTCAGCCAGCATTTGCCAGCTTGTGTTGGCAACAAGCAATGAAGCCCGGAAGAGGTCGGGATGACGCGCTATCACATCGAGCGTCTGTGTGCCTATGCTCCCTGTGGAGCCTAACACCGCTATGTTGCGTTTATGGGGTGATGTCATTTACTGTTCAGTTTTTGATTTGGTTGCCTGATGTAGTCGGCAGGCAATAGGGGAGTGCCGTTGTGCCACAGCCGCAGCGTTATGGAGCTGTGGCGGCGTTTTTGACCCGGTCCCATGCCAACGGCGTCGCCCACGGAGAGGTAATCGCCTTCATTGACAAGTATACGACCCAGACCGCGAATGCGCGAAACAAAGCCCCGCGGATGCTGAAGCATCACACTGTAGCCGTTGAGCGACGAATAATAGATGTCTATTACACGTCCGTCGGCGGGGGCAAGCACCGGGTCAGACCCCGGAACAACTATCACCGCCTCACGGCTCTCCATGGAGCTTTGCGTCTGTATGCCGGCCATGGTGAGCGGATGAAAGGTAACACCGTCTGCCGCCAATGAGGCGAGAGCAGAAGTGCGGTAATTGTTCTGGCTGCTGATGTTAGCCACAAAATTCCGCTCGGCATCGCCGGCATCCATCAGCGATTCCGGAGGCAGAGGCGCCACCGGTTTGCCCATGTCGATGGAATCGGTGGGAATGCGGTTGCGGTCAAGCACATTCGACAGGTTGTCAATGTACGCACGGTTGAGATCAACCACGGTCTTCAGCGAATCGAGCTTCATGAGCATGTCAATCACCTCCTCGCGGCTGTCGGCAGCCAGTCGGCCCGCTCCGCCGCCGGCTCTGCGCCAGCCTATGAGCCAGCCCAAAGCCACTAACGCCGAGCATAACACTATCACACACAGCACAGTAACCCATCCGCGCAAACGCCATGAAAAGACATTGCGCAACTTGCTTCTGTCGGTCAGCTCCAGTATATACCTGCCACGATGAGCCATGCGTTAAGCTGTTGTGAAAAAAAATTATGCAGGGAAACCGCTCAGGGCCTCTCCCTAATTAAAATGCGAAGTTAATAAAAATTCTGCGAAGGGGCAAATCAGCACATAATGGCCTGTTTTGGGACAACGGGCTGAAGAACAATAAATGCTCCAAACAGCACAAAACTTTAAAAGCGCCCTCTGTTACCCCCTCCGGCGGGGTTAAATTTGCGAAAAATCAGACGATTAAAGCCTGGGAAACGACTCGCAGCCCCTAAAATCCTTATATTAAATACGTGTGGCGAATAATCTATTAACTAAATTAAGAAAAAATTTGGTTAAAATTAAATTTTATTCTAACTTTGCAGCGTGAAACGAACCAACCAATTCGGTTGAGTGTTTAAAAGACAAATTCACAAAGGAAACAAAAACGTAACAAATAAAATAGACTGTTATGAAGTCCAGAAATCTTTACTTAACCGCACTGGCATGTGCAGCCATCGCCCTCCCGAATGTGGCAGCTGCACAAGAAGAGGTGATTTCGGAAACACAGGTTCAGGTAACCTGCGATCCTACCACCCATTACACAAGCAATTGGCGTGACAACTGGTTTATCCAGATTGGTGCCGGCATCAACCAACCCATGGTAGAGCGTGGCGTAGGCGTAGAGAGCAAACTCAACCGCGTAGATAAGAAGAAAATGACCGTAGCTTACAACTTTGGTTTCGGTCGTTGGTTCTCACCCTACTTCGCTTTCCGCTTCAACGCCATCGGCGGTGCCCTTCACTGGGACAATCCTACCCTCGATCAGCAGCCTACCAACGGCTGGACACACGCCAAACACGTGAACGTAAACCTGGAAATGATGTGGGATATGTGCAACAGCCTCGGTGGCGTAAACCCCAACCGTCCTGTTAGCGTAATTCCGTTCATCGGTCTCGGCGGCGACTACACATGGCGCATCAAAGACAGCAACGGCGACCCCGCTCCCGGCAGCTGGATTGGCGGCACTGGCGAAAAAGGTGTCAAGACTGAAAGCTGGACACTGCCCGTAACCGCAGGTATCGACTTCCGTTTCCGTCTCTGCAAATATGTTGACTTCTTCGCAGAAGCTCGCGCAACATTCTACGGCGACAACTGGAACAACTGCTCCTATGGCAAACCCATCGAATCCAACGTAGCTGTTCTCGGTGGCTTCAGCTTCAACATCGGCGGCCGCAACTGGAATAGCTTCAACGAATGTGACTATATGACTCAGCTCGCTGACGCCATGGCCAAGAACGCTCAGCTCGCAGACGCTCTCGCACTCTGCAACAACCAGGTTGCCAACCTGCAGAGCCAGCTTCCCTGCCCCGAAGCTCAGACTGTTGAGAAAGATTGTGTAAACGCACCGCTGATGACCACCGTACGCTTCACCATCAACTCTTCAACCATCATGCCTACCGAAGAGGTTAACGTTTACAACATGGCTGAATGGCTGAAAGCTAACCCCAACGAGAAAGTTACCATCGTAGGTTATGCTGACAAAGACACCGGCACATCGGAGTACAACATGAAACTTTCAGAGCGTCGTGCCAACGCTGTTGCCGATGCCCTCGTGAACACCTACGGCATCAGCCGCGATCGTCTGAACATCCGCTTCGACGGCAGCGATGTACAGCCTTACAGCACCAACGACTGGAACCGTATCGTAATCTTCACTCAGAAATAATCGAAAAACACACGCAACGACACAGGCTTCCTGCCTCCGGGCAGGGGGCCTGTGTCTTTTTTCCCCTTTTTACTTTTTATAGCTTTCCCTTGAATTACAGGTAATCCCCTTAATGTAGCTGAGTAGCTATTGTAGCTATTGTAGCTGAGTAGCTATTGTAGATTGGTAGCTTGCGGCAGAGGGCTAAAAGCGCAATCTCTTAGTCTGGCCGGCTAAAAGCGACACAGGGTAAGAGGCTCCGTTGCAGTGAAGGGTTGTTGTAGCATCTTGCACTGCTGTTACCTCGGCATCGGTTACCCTACCTGCTTCCCAGCGGAACGACAGACAAAAACCTCCGCGAGCACATACACCGCTAAGCGAGCCTTCAGACCATTCGACCGGACAGGCCGGAAGCAAAAAGATATCTCCTGCAGAAGACTGGATAAGCATTTCGGCTACACCGGCTGCGCCGCCAAAGTTACCGTCGATTTGGAAAGGTGAGTGGGCATCGAGGAGATTGGGATAAGTTCCTCCGCCGCGTCGCGCATCCGCCCCTTTGTAGCGGTCAGGACTTACAAATCGCAGCAATTTGCGGTAAGTGGCGTATGCCGTGTCTCTGTCTCGCAGTCTTGCGTACAGATTTACTCGCCAGCCGGTACTCCAGCCTGTGGATTCAGGTCCGCGCAGTTCCAGTGTTCTGTGGCATGCCTTTGCCAGTTCGGGCGTAGAGTTTACAGAAATCTGATGCCCCGGATAGAGGCCGAATAAATGCGACTGATGGCGATGGTGTGGTTCATATTCTTTCCGGTCAACAAGCCATTCCTGCAGAGCACCGTTACTGCCTATCCGGTAAGGCTGCAATCTCTGCATCGCACTGCGGCCTTCGGATACAAACGTTAGGTCGGTGCCCAGTTCCTCGGCTGCTTTTACCGCATCCGTAAGGCACTCCCTTATCATGGCAATGTCGCAGGTAGGCCCTTCGGAGGTAGCAATGGGAGTGCTGTCGTTAAGCAGGAATAAATTTTCGGGCGACGTGCCGGGCGACGTTATCAGCTTCCCGTCCTTCTCTACCAGCCAGTCGAGACAAAACTCGGCAGCTCCTTTCAGTAGCGGATAATATTGCTTCAGAAAAGCCTTGTCGCGACCGAAATCATAATGTTCCCAAATGTGAGTTGCCAGCCAAGTGCCTCCCATGTTCCAGTTTGCCCAGCAAGGGTCGCCGCTTTGCAATCCCACCGGACACGTCATGGCCCAAAGGTCGGAATTATGTCCGAGGCACCATCCGCGCTCAATGCCGTAGAGCTGCTTAGCTGTTGATTTTCCGTTTTGAGCCAGATTGCCCGTGAACTGTAATAGCGGCAAATGCATCTCGCCCAGGTTCAGCACCTCGGCAGGCCAGTAATTCTCCTCAAGATTAATGTTTGTTGTGTAATTGGAACTCCAGGGAGGGAGCAAACGTTCGTTCCAAAGCCCCTGAAGATTTGCCGGTATGCCGGGAGTGCGCGAACAGGAGATGAGCAGATAACGGCCAAACTGAAAATAAAGAGCCTCCAACTCCGGATTGCTCTGCAGCGAATCGGTGTAATTGCGCAGCTGAACATCAGTAGGCAGCGCTGTTATACACTTTGGAGTGGTGCCCAAATCAATTTTCACCCGGTCGAAAAACCTCTTGTAGTCAGCTTTATGGCGTGTTAGAAGCTGTTTGTAACTGCGGGCAGATGCTCGTTCAATATTGCGGGCCACTATGCGCTTGTAATCCTTGCCTTCCGTGGCTGGGTCCTTGTCGAAACCATTGAAGCTCGTCTCGTTGGAAATCAGAATAATGGCTTCTTTGTCCCCTTCCACGGAGATAATGCTATCGTTGGCCGACACACGGCTGCCGGGCGCTATCACCTTTATAATGGTGCGAAAGCGAATGCCATGTGCCGCATCGTAGAAATGCTTGTTGGGCACATCCGTCAGATAAACCGGAAGAGAATGAGCTGCGGCGTAACCGTCGATGATTATGCTGTTGACGCGGGCTGATATGTTGCCGGGCATCTGCAACGAATAACCGATGGTAAAATAAAGACACTTTGAGTTGACAATACGGACAACGATTACCGAATCGGGTGACGAAGCAAAATAGCTTATTTGTTCGCGTCCCTTTTCGGTTGCAAATCCGGCACAGGCAACGGCATCGCCAATATCAAGCTGCCGAAAATAATCCGTTGCCTCGTCATCTGCACATTTGCGCCGGATATAAACCCGACCGAGAGGTTGGTAATTTTCGGAGTAATGCCCCTGAAGGCTTTTGTTGGCTTCTTCGGCCTCGGCATACCGACCTTCGGACAGCAACGTGCGCACAAGGGCAAGATTGGCTCGGCCGTCGGGCAAAAGGGTAGTATCGGGGGAACCGGTCCAGAGCGTAATGTCGTTTAGCGAGAGGCTGTCGCACCCTACACCGCTATATATGGAGGCACCGAGTTTACCGTTGCCAATTACCAGCGACTCCTCGAAGAAGGAAGCGGGAGCCTTGTAATGCAGTATCTGTGGGCGTGCCGCGGCGCAAAAGAAGCAGAGCGCGAATAGAGTTACCAAAACCGATTTGCCGTTCATGAGGATATGTGTTACTGATTCAACTACAAAAATAAGAAAAATCTCCCATGGGGCAAAGCGCATAAACAATTCAGGGCCGGGGTATAAAAGGCAGGAAGTGGAAAAATGCGCGGTAAGCCGGAGATATAGAGCCGATAGCAGAACGTGGAGATAAAATTTTTCAAAAATAATACCCTTTTTATTTTGCAGGTTGAATAATTAGAAGTAACTTTGCCGCATAAAACAGATAACCAAGAAATCTAAACTTAGAAAGCATGAACATTAATGAGATCATGGCCAACTTGGAGGCCAAGCATCCCGGCGAGAAGGAATTCCTTCAGGCCGTAAAAGAGGTTCTTCTCTGCGTAGAAGAGGTTTACAACCAGCACCCTGAATTCGAGAAAGCTCGCATCATAGAGCGCATGGTAGAGCCCGACCGCATCTTCACTTTCCGTGTAACCTGGGTTGACGACAAGGGTGAAGTACAGAATAACATCGGCTACCGCGTTCAGTTCAACAATGCCATTGGCCCGTACAAAGGCGGCATCCGTTTCCACGCATCAGTTAACCTGAGCATCCTTAAATTCCTCGGCTTCGAGCAGACATTCAAAAACGCTCTTACCACTCTGCCTATGGGCGGTGGCAAAGGCGGTTCTGACTTCTCACCCCGTGGCAAGAGCGACGCTGAAATCATGCGTTTCTGCCAGGCTTTCGTTATGGAACTCTGGCGTAACCTCGGCCCGGACCGCGACGTACCGGCAGGTGACATCGGTGTAGGTGGCCGCGAAGTTGGTTACATGTACGGCATGTATAAGAAACTCGCCCGCGAGAACACAGGTACATTCACCGGCAAGGGTCTGAGCTTCGGCGGCAGCCGCATTCGTCCGGAAGCTACCGGTTTCGGCGCTCTCTATTTCGTTGAGCACATGCTCAAAGACCTCGGCACCGACATCAAGGGCAAGACTATCGCTATCTCCGGCTTCGGCAACGTAGCTTGGGGCGCCGCTACAAAGGCTACCGAACTTGGTGGTAAGGTTGTTACCATCTCCGGTCCTGACGGATATATCTATGATCCCGCTGGCCTCGACGCTGAAAAGATCGCTTATATGCTCGAACTCCGCGCCAGCGGCAACGACGTTGTTGCACCTTACGCTGAGAAATTCCCCGGCAGCCAGTTCTTCGCAGGCCGCAAACCTTGGGAGCAGAAAGTTGACATCGTTCTTCCCTGCGCTACCCAGAATGAGGTTGCTCTCGAAGATGCCAAGAACATCATCGCCAACAAGGTTATGATGGTTGCCGAAGTTTCCAACATGGGCTGCCAGGCTGAAGCTATCGACGCTTTCATCGCCGCTAAGCTCCCCTATGCTCCCGGTAAGGCTGTCAACGCCGGTGGTGTTGCCGTTTCAGGTCTCGAAATGAGCCAGGACGCTGAGCACCTCCAGTGGAGTGCTAAAGAGGTAGACGACCGTCTGCACACCATCATGGCCGACATCCATGAGAACTGCGTTAAGTATGGCACCCAGGCCGACGGCTACATCAACTACATGAAAGGCGCTAACATTGCCGGCTTCATGAAGGTTGCTGACGCTATGATGGCTCAGGGCATCATCTGATAACACAGACATAAGCTGAAATGGGCGCGCTGAGTTTTTGCTTGGCGCGCTTTTTTGCTTGTGAGGGCAGAGGTGGCTAATTAGACCAATTAGACTAATTAGACCAATAAGCCCAATAAGACCAATTAGCCCAATAAAGCCAATGAGGGAAGCCGCAGGGCAGCTATCTCGGAGAAATTCATTAACTTTGCAGAGTGAACAGGAATTATCCTTCAAGAGAACTTGAAAGGGCTGTCGGCGAGCTGGCTAAATTGCCCGGAGTGGGCAGGAAAACGGCTTTGCGACTGGCTCTTCATCTGCTGCGCAGCCCCGAAGGAGAGGCCGAGGCTTTGGCTGCGGCTATAACTGATATGCGGCAGAATATCTGTTACTGCAGCCGCTGTCATAATATCTCCGACACGCCGGTATGCGACATTTGCAATGACTCGCGGCGTGACCAGAAGATTATCTGTGTGGTGGAAAATGTGCGCGATGTGCTGATTATAGAAGCAACTCATGAGTTCAGAGGCACTTACCATGTGCTTGGCGGACTCGTGTCGCCCATGGAGGGCGTTGGCCCGTCTGACTTGGAGATAGATTCGCTTGTGCAGCGCATTGACAATGAAGGTACGGAGGAAGTGATTCTTGCCCTTGCTCCCACCATGGAAGGCGACACCACAGGCTTCTATATTTTCCGCCGACTCGGCGACAGGCCAGTAAAAGTCTCTGTCTTAGCTCGCGGAGTGGCCGTTGGCGGTGATTTGGAATACACTGACGAGCTGACCCTTGGCCGCAGCATCAGTCAGCGCATTCCCTTTGCCGAATCAATTAATAAAATGGGCAAATGAGTTTGCGTCTCCGCGCCTTGGAACCGGAAGATGCGGCGATTATGCTGCAATGGGAGAACGACCGGGATGGCTGGCAGTATTCCGACACTGTTGCCCCCTTGTCGGGTCACCAGGTAAGGGAGTATATAGCCAATTACGATGCTGATCCATTCTCTGCCGGACAGTTGCGGCAGGTACTCACCGATGAAAGCGGCGTTGCTTTAGGGTTGGTGGATATTTTCGATTTAAGCGCGTTTCATGCCCACGCCTTTGTCGGGCTCTATGTTGCCACAGAAAGGCGGCGAGAGGGGCTGGGAAGGGCCTCTATCGAGCTGTTAAAGGAGTATGCGTTTAACACGCTCGGACTGCGTTGCTTAGCGGCCCTCATTTATCCTGACAACATACCCTCAGTAAGGCTATTTGAGTCGGTCGGGTTCAAACAGAGCGGAAGGTTGCCCAATTGGCGCCGCAAAGGCCTCACCTTCTCCGATGTCTTGCTCTACACCCTCACCAACAATACTCATCATTGACTTCCTATTAAACCTAAGCGCCAGAAAAATCAACCTTCACACCAATTACCTTATAATGTAAAGTGAGGCCTCTACTTATTCAGAAGCCTCGTTTTGTTTGTCGGGAGGGGTGTTAGCGGGCCAAGGAGAGGTTGAAGCTGATGCCGTAGTTGGAGTTGGTGGTGGGGAAGGAGGCATTCGTCACCAGGGGTTTGTTGATCTGGTGGTCGAAGAAGGCCGACATGGTTACTCGCTTGGAGAGGGTATAGGAGGCCATGAAGTTCACGGAGATGGTCTGCGAACCGTTGGTGGCCTGGGTGTAAGCGGTTTCGATTTTGCGAATCAGTCCTTGGTTTTGCGAGAATGAGAAATCGAGATTGAGGCTCAGGTCGTTGTTGACATTTCCCTGTCGAGAGCCAATCTTGATTATCTTGTTGAAGTTGGCAATCTTATATCCGCAGCCCACGGTTAACTGTTTGCTGGTAGCTTCTACAATCTGTCCGGCCGAGGTGTTGAGCGTCAGCGTTCGTGAATCGCGATATTCGGCGTTCAGGGTGAGGTCGTTTTTAAAGGTGATGCTTACACCAAACAAGGGAGCGAATTTCTCTGTAATGGCCACCGACGAAATGTTGAACGGCGACGAGGGTATGGGGTTGCCGCTCTGCTGGTCGGCGGTGAAACCGAGGTTGCTGCTTCCGTCTACGCTTACCCAATCAAGATACGATGAGTAACTGCCCACAGAGTATGTGCATTGATAAGCGTGGCTCAAGGTGAAGTTTTTGAACAGGCGAGCTATGAGGGGAATGCGCACCAGACCGTCGTAAGTTACGCGCCAGTTGGGTCGCATGGATTTGAGACCCGGGAAATGGTTGAGGTCGATGCTGTTGGGGTCGCCGCCGGTGTAAGCCGCCAGGAATGCCGGTATGAGTACATCGCCGCTGGTTGAGGAGATTTTGCCTGCTTCCGGATTGTAATGAGCGCCTGCCCATGATGTTCCGGACAGGAATCCGGCGTCGGGATATGATGTGCCGGTATACTGGCTCTGGATGCGGTTGGTAACGATGGGTATGTTGGCCAGGAACTTGTCGAAGGCATCATTCTGATAGCCGTTGGCGGCGTTGGAGCCTTTGAGAGCTGTGCCGATGGCCATTGCGGTGCGGGTGTATGAACCGCTGTATGTAACCGGCATATCGGCATACATGAACTGTACCTGACGGGTGCGGTTGTCGGTCAGGTTGCTGGTGAGCAGTATCTTCAGACCGCGCAGAGGTTCGAGGTTCAGCTCAAAGTTGAACTCCTTCATCTCATTGTAAATGGCCGGCGAGGTCTGAGTGTCGTTGACAATGAGCCAGCCACGGTCAAGGGCTTTCTGCACATATTCTTCGCCGGCAAAACCGAACGCAAAGTCCAGACCGGGCGCCATGGGTCCGTATTTGTTGCTCTGACCGAATATGTCGCCCACTTCAGGAGAGAAGAGCGGCAGGTTGAGGCTGTGGGAGTTACGGTAACGCATGCTCACCGACCGCGGCGACATGATGAAGCGCAGGGTGTAATCGCCAATCTCTTTGAAGATGTTAGGCTTGCTTTCCTGACTGCGGTCCGTAATCACCACCTTGAGGTTTTGAGAGCCTTTGTTGAGAATCTCTACCTTATTCTCGTCGATGATTTTGGTCTGCAACGGCACGGACTTGCCCGAGGCGGATGCCACAACCTTTATCTTTTTCGATTTCAGATTGTGCGTCACGGTGGTTGTGGTGTCGGGATTCAGTGTTATGGAGCGCTCAAACTTTTTGGCCTGTTTCTTTCGCACATTCTGGTTGCGCGAGCCTGACGATGCCGAGAAGCGCTGGTTGATGCGTTTCAGATAAGGCACCTTGTTGAACAGGCCTTCGAAGTTGAGACGAGCATCGCCGTTCCACACGGCATTGTTCTGTATGGTGTTGCCCTGATACAGGTCTTCGTCGATAGTTGCGCCGCGGTCCCAGCGGTAGGTCGAGGTGTAAGTAAGGTTAGCCTGCAGGAAGTCGAGAATGGGTATGCGACTGAAGGGCGCACGATAGGAGGCCGTGAAGGTCTGATTGTAGTTCCACGGAGTGCCGAAGTGCTTTATGGAGTTCCAGACGGTGTCTTTCCAATCGCGGTATTTGTCGGGGAAGAGCTTCTTGTTGACGGCACCTATGGTCTCCTCAATGCGGGCAGTGGTGTTAGAGGCGAATGAGAAGTTGAGCTGATTGGTGAGGTTCCACGACAGGGTGAACTGCCTGTCCCAAAGGAAGTTCTTGCTCACCTGCACAGGTAGCTGGAAGTCGACATCGACCTCCGAGCGCGTCTGCTGCTCGTAGTAATATCGCGAGATGTTGTTGTTGAACGTGATGGTGTTGAAGAGCCAGTTGATACCCCAGTCCTGAAGGAATTTGAGGTTGCGGTTTTTCGATTTTATCCAACCGAAGGGTTTCACCGGCTTAATCATGGGCGAATAGGAATACATTAACGAGCCGCGATAGTCGTTGGTGTACTCATATTCCGTGGTCGGGTCCTGATTCGTCTGCTTGTTGAAAGAGAAAGACGCCGTGAAGTTGGCAGGGTCCCAAGGCATAGGATTCTTGCTGCGCACATTGAACTTAAAGCCGCTTATTGAGAAACTCTCAACCGTCTTTTTGGTGATGGCGTAGTTCTTTATCGAGTCCTTTTCCTGTTTTGTGGAAGCGGCATCGAGGGCCTCTTTGAGCAGGATATCCTGGTCGAGAGGGTTGTATTTCGGCGTAGTAGTTTCCTGCGAGCGCGAATAATATACCGGCGCCGAAAGCTTGGCCTTTGCCGGCAGGAATCTGCCCAGATCAGCCTGCACAGCCACCGAATATTGGTTATAGTCGTCGAGACGGCGGCTGCTCAGACCCTGGTCCACGCCACCGAAGCCGGCAGTCTCATTGTGAGTGGTGAAGTTGACCGTGGCCACATCGCTGACACCGAGATTGACATTGGCACGCGCAGCCCAGCCGCCATCTTCGTTGAAGTCGGTAACACGCAGCTCATTGAGCCATACAATGCCATCCTTAACGCTGTTTGACCGGTTGCGAATACCCACCAGCATGACACGCACATCGCTCAGACTGGGATTGCCCAATACGGTGGCGGTGTTCGACGTGTTATCGGGGTCCTGAGCCGACCACGGAATGGCGAAGCCCACACCCTCCTGACCGGATGATTTGGCATGATTGCGGGCCGTCTTTATCGACGTGAAAATCTCAAGCGGAATGTTGAGGTAGTTCTGTTGCGGCCATACCTTATTGCGGTCGGCGCTTGAGCGGTTGTTGTAGACGCCGGGAGCGGTGAGAGTGAGCGGAATTTCATACTCGTAATAGTTGTTCTTGACGTCGGAGCCGAGACGGATGAAGAGCGATATGTCGCCATTCTTCAGATTCGTCAGATTGTCGATGAGCGCCTCGGCGTGTACCCACATCTGCAGACGGCGATAGATGCGCAGGTCAAGCTGTGTGTTCTTATACACGCCACGGGCGTCGCCGGGCTGCAGACCCGTAACCTTCATCTGCATCGACTGCTCGTTGAGCTGAAGCGCCTGAGCCTGACCGGAATCCTGAGCACGGTCAACACCGGGGGGCAGCACGTAGTTGACAGGAGTGCGGCTGGCATTCTCCTCAATGTTGACAGTGGAGATATCCAGCTCGCCTTCGGCCGGAGCGTCGTTGCGGTTGTTGAGGTTGAAGTTATAGCCGCGCCATTCGCCGCGCACCAACTCAAGGGTCGCGAAACGCAAGTGCGTAACGGCCTTGAAGTTGGTCATGAAGATACGGGCAAAACGTATGGTTGAGAAATCGCTGATGCCGCCCACAATACGTTCGGGCTGGTTGAGAGGCACCTTAAACTGATACCACACAACCTTTACGGGCTGACCGTCGCGACCCAACTGATAGCTCTCCTGCTTATCGGTGATATAGTTGCGGCCTACTTCCAGATCTTCGGGGCGGATGGAGACCTTATACTGATAATAGCGCTCGTACTCGTTCAGCGTGTTGTCCTGATTGATGTCCTCTACGTCGGGCGTATTGCGTGACGACTGGTAATATGGATTCGGACTCTGTTCGGGGCTGAGTGAGTTGCCTTCGGTGCCATTATAATGCTTGTAACGGTCAAGGATTGAGGTGCGCTGCTCGTCGTACCAGGGCCAGCGGTAGAAGTGATAATTGTCGCCGGCGGGGTCAGAGAAGGGCGAGAAGGGGTTGCTCGACATTTCCTCTACCGTGGATGCCGGCAGCTTGGTGCGCAGGCGGTTGAGGAAGTCGGCATAAGTGTCAAATTCAAACTCATCGGCAGTGCTGAGACCGTTTAAGCCGAGATCCTGCAACAGACGCGCATCGGCGGTATTCTCGAAAGCATAAGTGAGTGAGTTCTGACTGCTGACACGTCCCCACACGGTGTTCTGCATGAACGAGAAATTGCCGTCGACCGGATTGCCGTTTTCGTAACTCTTTTTACCGTCTTTGAGAATATCCTCGCTTATCTCACCGAAGTTGAAATAGAGGTCGCCGCCTTCCGTGTTGTTGTTTTCGGGGTCGAGGAAGGGGTCGAGCATCCAGAACTGCAGATACTCAATGTTTGAGTTGTCGAAGTTGGTGTTGTCCATCTTGCGCATGATGCCGCCCCAGCGCTTCTCCGGGTTGAGCAGAGAGCCGTCGGAGGCAATGTTTTCAGCGTCAAGGTTGTAGGGACCGCGTTCAGTGGGGTAGAAGCTGAGGTTCAGAGTCTGTATGTAAGAGCTTTCGCCGTAAGCCTGATCACGACCGGGGAAAATCTCCTCCACAGTTACCTCACGAACGTAAGGATTGGAGAGCTGTTTGAGGTCATTTTTCAGGTAACCGGGCAACATGGTCGAGTTGCGCTGGGTGAAGATGCGGTCGATGAAATACCACGACAGCAAAGCCCTGTTTTTGCCGTAGTTGATGTCGTTGGTCAGACCCGCTTCGGGGAAGAGTGCGTCGGAAGAGCCGTCCCACGGAGTAGAGGCGAGCGACCATGAATAGGGCGCGCGCAGGTCGATGCCTGTCTGAGTAGTCTCGAAGTCGTCGATGTAGCTTGAGCCCTTGTTGCTGCCCGTCTTTTGCTTGTGGGGTATCAGCTGGGCAAATTCGGCGTTCAGACTCAGCGTGGAGGGAGCCGTGGCATTTACCGTGGGAATCTTGTTGAGCAGATTGGTCAGCCACATGAAGTGAGTGTTATAGCTCAGGTTCAGACCCCAGATGGTGTTGTTCACCGTTTCGTCGCCGATGTTCACTTTTTCCGTCATGCCCCTTTCGCCGAAGTGCATCACCGTGGCGCCCAGGGTGAAGTCCTTGTTAAAGCGGTATTGCGCATCGAGTCCGAGCAACGTTTTGCGCTGCATGGAGAACATCGACTGGTTTTCAAGAGTTACGCTCACCGACGTGCCGCTTTCCACAATGCTCTGGTTGGTAATGGTGACGATGCCCATGTTGTAATCCACGGTATAGTCGGAGTTCTCGGTCAGCGTTACGCCACCGGCCGTTACAATAACCGAGCCACGCGGCACATTCATGGCATTGAGCCTGATGGTAGCTCCCGACGAAGCCTGATATTCGCCCACCAGCGAGAATTTGTTGCGGTCGGCAAATTGTCGTGCCACTGTGAGCGTTGAGTCGTAAAGCTGTTGATAAACGTAGGGTTCAGCCAAGGCGTCATTGCCTATTTTCTTGCGCAGGTTGGCACCGAAAGGCTCCGCCACGGGGAAGATGATTTTGCCCGATGAGGAGTTCACCGTGTAGCCTTCAATGTAGTCGAAGAAACCGTCGGCATTGCTTTCCTGGTTGGAGTCGATGCGGTCGAGGCCCATAACCTGCAGCAACGGCTGATTGGCGATAGGACCAACGGGAAGATAGTTGATTTCCGTGCCTGTGGTGTCGCTGAGGTACTTGATGTTGAGCTTGAATTTATTTTGCTGCATCTGATAAGCGCCTAACGCGTAGACGTTTTTCATCATCAGCTTCCACATAGGCAGCTTGGGCGAGATGGTGGTGCCGCGCAGCATCTTCAGATAAAGAGACTGCGATGTGGAGGGCACGTCGGCCGAGAACTCGCCTACCTGATAGGCTCTTCCCTGATAGGTGTATTCGTAGGCCACGCCCAACACCTCGTCGGAGTTGAGGGCCGATTTCAGCGATATGTAGCCTAAAGTGGAATTCAGAGTATACTCGGAGGAGTTGAGCAATCGGGCGCTCTCCACCTTTTCATAATCGCGGCCGCCGCTGATGCCGTAAGCTGAAAGCGGTTCGAGCACCTGCGTCACCCGGTCGATGTTGCGGGCGTCGGGGAACTGCTCTTTCAGTATGGTGAGCATATCGTTGTCGGCATTCGCCGGAACGTCGCGGTCGTTGTTCGGACGCCAGTATTCGTTGGCCATACGTTTGTTCTCGGCCATGTCCATGAAGCCCACAAAGTTACGGCTCTCGTTGTAATTGCCGCTTTTGTTGGTGACCCACACCTCTATACGCGTGATGTTGATGCCTGAGCTGACGTATGGCAACTTCGAGGCAAACTGATCGTAATTGTCGTAGAAATACTGAGCCAGGAAGAAGTGCCTGTTGGCGTCATATTCGTCGGCTTTTACCGAGAAAGGCGTTGTCTGCACACCGCCTGTGGAGTTCACCGTTTTCGATTCAGAGTTCTGCTGGCTGACAAGAGCCGTGAGAGTGAGTTTTCCAAACTGCAGCTTGGTCTTGATACCGAACAGCGCCGCCGAACCGCGTATAAGACTCGAACCGGTGGTCATCGACACATTGCCGGCCTCAAGAGTCTTGATAATCTCATCCTCCTTGCCTTCGTAAGCCAGTTTCAGATTTTTTGAATCGAAGTCGAAGGTAGCATCCGTGTTGTAGGTCATGTTGAACTTCATCTTGTCACCTACACTGGCTGCTATGGTGGCCTGAATCTTCTGGTCAAAATCGAAATACGTCTTACGGCGGGCATTCAGGCTCAGAGCCGGGTTGTCCGTCTTGTTGCTTTTAATGCCCATGCTCAGCTGTATGCTGCCCTGAGTGGTGAGACGCACGCCGCCGGGGCCGAAAATCTTCTCGAGAGGACCGAGCGAGAAGTTCATATCCAGGATATTGAACGGCTCCTTGTCCTTCTTCTCAAAGCTTTCAGAGTTGCGCTGCTTGAAATACTCCATCATGCCCTGGCGGAAGCTGAGTGAGTTGTAGTCGCCGGGGGTGAGCTGCATAGGCACCACAGCCACCTTGTCGCCGATGCGCGTATAGAAGTAATACATCTTTGTGGCCGGGTCATACATCACCTCATGGTGCATATTCTCCGGGTCGCGCAAGTCGGCGGCATATTCGCTGCCAATCAGCGCCTCATAGCTTGGGGGCAGCGTGGGTCGTACGGCAGAGGGCAGAATCACCGAATCGGGCATCAGCGGAGAGCCTGTAATGGTCGATACCGGCATGGATGGCGGCGGAGGCAGCTGGCCAACGTTGCCCGAAAAGGCTGCTTTCGACAGAGTGGAGGGCAAAACAGGCGTGTTACCCTGACCAGTAGGAGTCTGGGCCAGAGATACAATTGCTGCTATCAGCATTATGACTAATACCGACGCAAAACCTGCTATTGCTATTATCCTTTTCATTGTCAAAGTCCGGGCTGACACGGGCGTGTCGTTCCGGCTTCGCACATCATTTTAAGTTCAAAAAAGTTTTAGAGCCCGCCTTATTGCTTCCTCGGTGGATAGCGACGGCTCTTCGCGGTAGAGCTTCTGAAGAACTTTCTGCGCGGCTGCAGAGGCGAAACCAAGCGTGGTAAGAGCACCAAGCGCCTCGTCGAAAGTCGATTCAGAAGCACCCTCTGATATAAACGTGGCAGGGAGGTCTTTTATTTTGTTGCTTAAATCTACAATGATGCGTTGCGCTGTGCGGACACCTATGCCTTTCACCGCTTTCAGGGCTTTGTCGTTGTTCTGCGCTATAATCATTTGCAGCTCGGCGGCGTCATATTCGCCCAATATCAGCCGCGCTGTGCCGGGACCAACGCCGCTTACACCCACGAGCATCCGGAACATGGCCCGTTCGTCGCGGCGCATAAAGCCATATAAACTATGAGCATCCTCGCGAATCACTTCCTCCACAAACAGCTTCAGTTGCTGTCCTGCATGCTGACGCAATCTGCCGTAGTCAGACAAAGTGATGTTGAGCAGATAACCCACGCCGCCGGCTTCTATCACAGCCGTTGTGGGTTCTATTTCCGTCAATTCGCCCTTTATATATTCAATCATGCCTTTAGTTTTACACTGCAAAGATAACACCTTTCCGCCAATCGCCCAAAGCCGCTTTTT
>UMAK01054775.1_pt1 | contig 35404 bp, 29 predicted proteins | sample 1963681 | NCBI WGS metagenome assembly UMAK01 (sample SAMEA4835913, study PRJEB28245) | human gut metagenome | biome: gut microbiome; material: fecal sample | place: Denmark | collected 2008 | reverse complement strand
TACCGCCATAATTGTGTCTGTCTGAAAATCGGGGAGTATTATAGCTACTTCCTGATTCGGTTTTGCATTTTCGTGGGCGGTGATTTCAGTTACCATGAGGTCATGCTGAAGTTTTTCGCGCACCTCAATCTTATCGAACATTACCCAGTTGTAGCTGAGGCAACGGTTTCTCAGGCCTATCTGAATCTGTTTGCCTTTATAAGGCACGAGGCTCTGGCTAATCTTCTTCCATACTAAAGTATCGCCCTCGCAGAGCTCATTCACGGTGCCTTTCTTGATGACATCCCAGTCTTCCTTGCCAAGCTCGCGTACCAACATCTCTACTTCATTGATATTGTATGCAGGCTGACCGTTTTGCATGCTGAAGATATTGTAGGTGTAGAACGAGAATTCTGGGTTTTGAGCGTTAGTGAGGTCAATCTTGCCCGAATAAACCATAGCCTGCGACTTGAGGTTTGTGAAACGACCTGCGAAGAATCCATTATCTTCATCGGCCGAGTTGATGCCGAGATTGCCGTCTTTGCAGAGCGACCATTTAACACCGGAGCCAACAGAGGTTCGGGTGGCGATGTTGTAAGAGTTTACGCCATCGGGGAACGATTCGCAATAAGGCATGGGATAGGGGGTGCCGGCAGCCGTTACAGCCGATGTGGTGCCTGTGGAGATTCCGTCAGCTGTTTCAGCGAATACAGCGGCGCGGAAGAACGTCTGATGGCCCGGTTCTGCGGCCACGTGAGTGTATGTGGGCGATGTGAGTCCCTGGGCATAAACAATTGAAAGGTTGGCGGCTTCTGCGACAGTGTAGGTTACGGGATAGCCGTTGAAGGGCTTGCCGTTTATGTCGGCCAGAGAGGGTTCCCAGGTAACGACGAGAGTGCCTTGCGGATTCTCCACAACCTTTACACTATCCACGGGAGCGGGCCTGTCGAAGCCGATGAAGGTCGTTACAGAAGCGGCAGTGCCGGCGCCGTTTTCATTATAGCAGGTAACCTTCCACGTGTTGTTGCCTTTCTTCTTCACGTCCGAGTCTTCCCAGGAGAATGCTTTACCGGGAGCCACATCAGTGAGAGTCTGCACCAGCGTGTCGTTGCGGGCGATTTCAATTTTTGTCAGCGAGGTCAACGTGTCGCCTGAAGCCGAGTGTGTGGGAGCGGTGGCGGAGATAACGGCTTTGAGAGCGCCCGAGGGGTCAGCCTCAGCCTTAAGGTCAGACACTGCGGCGGGAAGAACCACAACCACGGGTGCGCTGACGCTTATCTTCCTTATATAATAATGTGCCATTTTTCTTTTCAGAGATGCCGTGGAAGCCTAAGTTGTAGAGACCGGTTTCGGGCACGGTGAAGTGAGCCTCGTAAGTGGTGGCTTTGTTAGTTTTCACCTCGGTGGTGTCGATTACGGTGAGCGTCTGAGCTTCGGCAGTGGCTTCTTTGCCCAGCTTGAGTTCAAACCGTTCTACTTTTGTTGTGCTGCTGCCGCGCACTTCTACGGCAAATTTATACGTCTTGCCGCCATGGAACTTGATTTTCGGGCTTATGAGCCAGTCGTCCATATCCTTGGTGCTGCTGTAAGCGCAGTTCACGCTCGAATTAGATCCGGTATAGGAATATTTCCACTTTTTGCCGTCATTATTAGCATCAATTACGGTAAATTCATTAATTGAGGCAGAGGAGGTGGTCTTAACCTCGTAAGGCGGCACATAGTTGCCCAGATCCACTGTGTTCGACTCAGCCGGCGAAGAGCTGATGCCGTCACATTCGGTAATCACGGTGTAGTAGAACGAAGTTTTAGCCTCCGGTTCGGCCACTTTGTCGACGTAAGTTGTGTCGGTAAGATTCTGAGCCACAACCACTGAGTCGGGGAAACGGGTAACCTTGTATGAGAGCTTGCTCACATCCATGTAACCGCCGTTGACGGTTGTGGTCACGGGCTTCCAATTCACCTTGAAAGCACCATTTTCGTATGCTATTGACACCTCTGTGGGTTTGGGAGTATCTTTGCCGATGAAGAAGGGTTTGGTCTTCACCACGGGGCCGTCGCCAACACTGTTAGTAACAACAACGGCAATGGTATACAAGTCAGCCTTGGGCACGGTGAGATCCACCGACATTGCCTGACCGTATGAGCAGGGACCTGTGGTGAGCACCGAGTCTTTCTTCATTATTTTATATGTGAGGTTGCCGGAGGCGGCGGTGCCGTCGAAGAGCGTTGTGGGGCATTTGAAAGACACCTTACCGGTCAGAGAGCCGTCGGTAAACGACGTTTGCAGGTCGGTGATGGCGTCGGGAGCTTTGTCGTAAGCCTTGAAAGGAATGAAGATACCCACCATCTAGTCTTTGTGGTCGAACTTGCAGAGCTTGGTGGCTGCGCCGGTCGAGAGGTTGATTTCGCAGAGATAAGCCTCTTCATCTTCGGGGCAGAGAGTCCAGAACATACGGCCTGTGTTTTTGTCGACAGCCGCTGCAGATATATATTTGGGCACGAAACCAGTGGGGCCCAGTTTCAGAGTATCGCCCGTGGCGGGATTTACTTTGTAGCAATCGCCGGCCATGTCAATGGCATACACATTGCCGTCGTTGGCATAAGCGCAGGCGTTCCACTGAGTTTTCATCTCCACGATGTCCTCCCACTTGTGTTTAACAAGAATGGCAAAACGGACACTTTGTTTTTCGACGGAGGGGGTGCCATCTTCACCTCATTCAAGGGCATATTTATGAATAAGGAGGGAGTGTTCCGCGTAGAGGCTCTTGCCGACAGCTGCGGATGGGAAATCTCGCATAAGCAATATACGCGTTTGCAGGAGCAGTATCATGAGTTGCTGAAGTTTGAGATTGGCGTTTTGCGACGTCAGCTGTGCAGCCTTGAGGACCATTATCACCGCTGGGCTCTCACCACGCCTCACGAACGCTATCAAATGTTCTGGGCCAATCAGACCGAGGAGCTGAAGCGCAACCGCACGCCTCATTTGCTGAGCAAATTCATTCCGCTGAAGGTAATAGCGCAATACCTGAGCATGACGCCCCAGATGCAGTCAGTGTTGCGGCGGCGTGAGGTAGAGAACCGGCGCAAAAACGAGGGCTGACACCCTCGTCAGTAGATTTTTCAGATCCGAGGGCCGAGGTTCAATTGGCCTGAGGCTTTGCCAGCCTAAAAGAAACCCGGCGACCGCGTAACGTTTGCGGGTCGCCGGATTTAGAGAAATGAAATAAAGCTGTGTATGCTTAAGAGTTAAACACTTGGGAGGAAAGTATGAGAGAAGCAATGAGAACCGGTTTAATGCTTTTTCTCACTTAACCGATTGTATGAGGTGAGATTCCTGTTCTGCTGAAGGTTGTTCAGGCGATGCTTTCAGAGTTGTGCAAGGGAATCAGGCATCAGATAGTTTAGCGCGCAGAGCGCGGCGTGCATTAAGGATGCGGCTTTTGACAATGCCGGGGGTAAAATTGAGTTTCTGTGCTATTTCAGAATAGCTGTAACCTTCAATCAGCATAGAGAACGGGACTCTTTGGGAATCAGGCAATTGAGCAATAATCTGAGAGATTTGGTTTGCGCTGTACACGCTGTCGGGAGCGGGCGAAGTACTCGTTACGGGAATCTTAAGCAATTGCTCATCGTCAACTGCTTGGTCAAGGACAACCGATATGCGTTTTGAGTTTCTGCAATTGTTGAGAAACGTGTTGCGCATAATGGTCATAATCCAACCTGAGAAATTGGTTTTCTCAATAAATGATTCTTCGGCATGCAGGGCTTTCAGAGTGGTTTCCTGCACAAGATCGGAAGCATCGTTCGGATTGGATGTCAGTTTCATGGCTAAACTGTGCAGACTTGGCTGAGCCTGCACTACTTTGCTCGAAAACTCCTGAGAATTGGCTTTCATTTTACATTTAAGTTTAATAGCGTGTGCTGTTATTAAGATTATTGAATAGCTTTGGTTCTTAAATGCAAAGGTAATGAATATTTTTAATATGCCAAGCGCCCGGGCATTGTTTAATTGTTTTTTTAACAGAGAAGCCGGGTGTTACCGTTCAAAATTTTTGGCATTGGGGTTGTAATCGGCAATTTTCTGCACCAGCACCAGCTCTATGCGTGTTTCTGTGCGCGAAAGCACGGTGAAGCGGAGGCCGTCGATCTCCACGGGGATTCCCTTCTGAGGGAACGCCTCGAGGCTCTCGAGCAGGTATCCGGCCAGGGTGTGATATTGTTCATCTTCGGGCAGATGCAAATGCAGATCGTCGTTAAGCCGCTCAATCTCGGCGCGGCCTGATATTTCGTAATCGCCGTTGGGCAGACGGCGGTAAAGGAGCTTGTTGCGGTCGTGCTCATCTTCAAATTCGCCGAATATTTCCTCCACCAGGTCTTCGAGGGTTACGAGACCGGCCGTGCCGCCGAATTCATCCACCACAATGGTCATGGACTTCTTCTCGGCAAGCATACGCTGCATTATGGTGTTGGCCAGCATGGTGTCGGGGGCGAAGATTACGGGCTTTAGGCGTGTGCGCCAGTCGGTGTCGGCGTGGAACAGCTCCGAGACGTGTATATAGCCCACAATATCGTCGATGTCTTGCCTGAAGACCACAATCTTGCTCAGGCCGGTGCGGGTGAAGGTGTCTATGAGCTCATGGCGTGTTGTGGTCTGCAGATTCACAGCGATGATTTCGTTGCGCGGCGTCATGCACTCGCCCAGCTGCGTTGTCTTGAAGTCGAGGGCATTCTGGAATATCTTGACCTCATTTTCCACTTCGCGGTCGTGCGGATTCTGGTCTATTGACTGCTGAATGTAATCGTCAATCTGCTCAAAGGTGAGTTTCTGAGGCTCGTTGTTGTCGCTGCGGATGCCGAAGAGGCGCATCAGCCCGCGCGAGACGATGTTGGTAAACCACGACAGGGGGTAAAGGAGCCAGTAGATGAGCCAGAGGGGCATGGCCACCAGGCGCATGGTGAAATTGGGGTTGATGCGGAAAGTGGTTTTGGGGAAGAACTCGCCTGTGAGCAGGATTATCAGGGTGGAGATGATGGTGTTGAGAATCAGTATGAGGGCCTGTTGTTGGCCAAGCCAGTGTCCGAGCAGCGGATCGAGGATGGCCGAAAAGGCTATGCCGTATATTACCAGCGCCACGTTGTTGCCCACAAGGAGTGTGGAGATAAACATATCGGCACGGCGTGAAAAGCCCTGGAGTATGCGCGAGACTATGCCTCGGCGTGTGGCGTCGATTTTGATGCGGACTTTGTCGGACTGTACGAATGCTATCTCAGCCCCGGAGAAGAGGCCGGAGAAGAGGATGGCTATTAAGGTGATGACGATTGCTATCGTGAGGTCCATTGTCAGTTTGTTGTTTGCTGTGTGTTGGCGGAAGAGGACGGGGCTGATGCGGCTGCCGGAGCGGATGTCTGAGGCATCTGTGCTGGAGCGCCGCCGCCTGCCGGGTTGAGGGGGAATATGCCTTTGGGATGCACCACAGTGTATTTGGTCAACCGGTCGTCAGAGCGGAAGCCGTCGCCCTCGAGCATGTGCGTGGCGTTCTCTATATGAATAAAACACGATGTATAGAGCAGGTGTTTGCGCTCGTCCCAGAAGAGCTGCTGAGTCTGAAACAGGTCTTTCGGGGCGCGCGTAATCTCCACACGGCCGTCGAGGCGCCACAGGCGCTGGTTTTTGTAATAGATGGCGGAGTCTGCGGCCACGGTGGCTATGACGTTCTGAAAGACGTCGAAGCGCCGCAGATAAAGTCCCTCGGGGAAGCGCCAGTAGGGGGTGTCGAGGCTCTCATCTTCATACATCAGCCAAAGGGGCGTTACGATGCGGTATTGCACAATGCCGGAGTCGGAGATGAGGGTGTTGACGTTTGTGGTGCGCATGGTGGGTGTGGAACGCGAGTCGATGTTTCCGGCATCGACTTTGCGTTCGTTGCGGCACGCCGCCACCGGAAGCAGCAGCACGACGGCAAACCACAAAATGGCGCGGCGGAGGTGTATTATCTGATTTTTCGTTTCCAAAACCAGATTTCGTTGAAGTTAACGCCCAGGGTGATGTTGAAATAATTTTCCGACACGAGTTTCTGGGGCGAGGCCTGACGATGTTTGTATTCCAGACCGAGGTTGATGAGGGTCTTGCCTTCGGGCGTCGGGAATCCGAAGCCGCACGAAACGCCGTATTCCTTGACCTTGTTGCCGTGAATCTGCAGATAGTCGTTGACGTAATAAGCGCCAATGCGGTAGGTGATTTTCTTGAGATACGACCCACGGGTCTTGGGGGTATATTCAGCGCCGAGACCCACACGCCAGCGGTTGTTGAAGTTCATGCCTTCAAACAGCACTTTGCCGTCGGCGTCGAGCAGGGGTTCATATTTGGCTTTTGACCAGTCCTGATAGAGGAAGTCGGCCTCCACCATGAAGTGCGAAGTGCGGTCGTGGCTGTAAGAGAGACCCACGCCGAAGGTGTTGGGGCGGTAATAACGACCTCCCATGTGCTGCAGTCCAACGGTGTCGGCTTTGGTAGTAGAGGAGGTGATGTTCTGGAAGGTGGCCCATGTGGTGCCGTGCATCGACATCTTAGGCGAGTAGATGAAGCCTATGGTAGCGCGGTTGGTGCGGTTCCAGCGTTTGGAGTATTGCAGACCTAAGGTGATGTCGAAATCGCGAATCTGCATTACGTGCTCAAACAGCGAGCTTGTTTCGTTTTGCGGCACGGCATAGAGGGCGTTGGTGATTGTGCCGAAGTTATAGCAGAAGTTGGCGCCGATGCTGAGGCCGAACCACTGACCGGCCACACCGGCGTAAGCCTGGTTGATGCCACCTGTGCCCTGATTCTGGCGTGTGCCGTGAACGATGTCGGAGCCGAAGGCATAGCCCACCGAGGAGTAAGGGATGAGTCCTATTGAGCCGCCCATGTGGCGCGAGAAGGGGAACTGCATGGCGAGGTAATCGAGTCCGCCGCCGGTTTTGCGCTCTGATTTGTCATCCTCTTTTGACCAGAGCATTGACACGTCGGCACCCATGTCGAAGAGGAAGGTGAGGGAGTCGATGGAGGCATACGAGGCGGGATTCATGGCATTGATCTGTCGGCCGCCGGTCTGCGCTATGCCCACGCCGCCCATCTGGCGCTGCATGGAAGTGGCCCGGTCGTTGAGTATGCCGTAGCCGTACATGGAGTATGGCGTAACGGAGTTTTGTGCTTTCAGGGCCGGGAAGGTGAGAATCAGTGCCGCGAGAGCAATGAGAGTTTTAGTCGATATTTTCATTGTATCGGAATATGCTGATGAGGCCGCGTTGCACCAGGTCAAGGCGGCATAAAGGTTTCAGGTGGTCGAGACAACGGGTGCCGATGATTTTCCGGGCATCGCCTCCGGTGAGCATCAGGAGGCATCCGGGGAACATGGCGGCGGCTTTGGCGAAGCGGCTTTCTATCTCGAAGATTGTGCCGAGCACAGCGCCCGATTCAATGGCGCCGTCGGTGTTGTCGGGGAAAGTGGTGAGTGTGTCGGCCGGATTCCACTCCACTTGCGGCAGGCGCGAGGTATAGGCGTGCAGGGCGTTCAGACGCATTGTTACGCCGGGAGAGATGGAGCCGCCCAAGTATTCGGCTTTGGGCGAGATGACATCGCAGGTAAGTGCGGAACCGCAGTCGGCAATCATCACAGCCTTTCCGGCACATATCTGCGCTGCGGCCACGGCGGCAGCGAGCCTGTCGACGCCGAGGGTGGAACGGCTGGCGTAGCGGTTGGTGACGGGCACCGGGGTGGCAGGCGTGAGGACAAGGAGACGGTCGCTGCACAGACGGCGCAGGCTCTCTATGAAGCGTACGTCCATGCCGGCCACGGAGGCATATACGCCGCCGCTTATCTCTTGCCCCTCGGCCATATCCACAATGGCGTCGAGGTCGGGCTTGGCTGAGACGTGCGTCTGCAACACAGCATCGTTGGAATCAAAAATGCTGTATTTGATTCGGGTGTTTCCTTGGTCAATGGCCAGCCAAATGCTCATTTATCCTGATTTTTGTCTGACTGTGTATCGAGTTTCTTTTCGCGTGAATAAATCAGCCACGAAGCTATTATCTGCACCATGGCGCCGGCCAGGGTGAAGAGGATGGTGTTTTTAATCACTGCCAAGGGGCCGGCGTAGGGGCCGAGATGCTGCTCCTGATAAAACCAGAAGGCAGCGCCGACCATGAAGCAGACGCCTGCCCAGAACTCCATGCGTCTCAGGCGCCTCAGGCGCATTGGCTCATTGCTCTTCATGGAGCTGGCCACACGGGCACATATATATATAAGTGTGCCGGCCGAGTAAATCCATTTGAAGGGTGCTATGGCCTCCACGGAGGTCATACCGAAGAGGGGTATCATGAGCGATACGCAGATGAACAGCATGCCCAGAGCGGCTATATTTTCGGCCAGGCGCATCATTTTCTTGCGCTTTGCCGTATCTGTGTTGTTGATGTTGCCTGTATTCTTTTTCGACATTTTTTACTGAAGCAAAAATACTTCCTCGTCCGGTTTCTGCATTCCGTATTGTTCGCGTGCTATGTGCTCGAGCACTTCGGGCGATGAGGTGAGTTGGTCAGATTTCTCTTTATAATATCGGGCTGAATCGCGGTTGAGTTTGATTTCGCGTTTCAGTTCGGCTATCTCCTGCATATATTGGTAGTTGCGCGAGATAGAGACGTCGTCGTTGAGACAGAGCAGCACTATAACGGCCACTCCAATGAGGAGCAGCGGCACGGGTACGTGATTTACAAACCACAGTTTCAGGCGTTTGGCTCGTTTTCCCATATTTAAAGCCCTGTCAGGCGGCGTATTGGTTGTTTGAAATACAAAATTAACTATTTAGCCGATATGGAGGCTCAAACTCAACGTTTTTTAACATAAGCGGCGTTTGCCTCTCTCCTACCCCATGACAAAAAATCTGTTTACTCCGTGAGATCGGGGTCATTTCAGGAGGTCAGGGCGGAGCCTGCGTGTTCTCTCAAGACTTTGCTCGTAACGCCATTTCTCTATGTTTGCCGCATGACCTGAAAGGAGCACAGGGGGCACTTCCCAACCATTGTATACTGCGGGGCGTGTATAGACGGGAGCGCCGAGCAGATTGTCCTGAAAGGAATCAGACAGCGCCGACTGTTCGTCACCCACGGCGCCGGGTATGAGTCGCACAATGGCGTCGGCGATGATAGCTGCCGGCAGCTCGCCGCCGGTGAGCACGTAATCGCCAATGGAGATTTCGCGCGTAACGAGGTGGTCGCGGATGCGCTGGTCGATGCCTTTGTAGTGGCCGCAGAGTATGATGATGTTGTTGAGCAGCGAGAGCGAGTTTGCCATGGGCTGCGTCAGGAGCTCGCCGTCGGGCGCGGTGAAGATTACTTCATCGTAGTCGCGCTGTGCTTTCAGGGCCGAGATGCAGGCATCAACGGGCTGTATCTGCATCACCATTCCGGCTTCGCCGCCAAACGGATAGTCATCTACTTTGCGGTGTTTGTTGGTGGTATAGTCGCGGAGATTGTGCACGCAGATTTCAGCGAGACCCTTTTGCTGCGCTCTGCCCAGGATTGAGCAGTTCAAGGGTCCGTCGAGCATTTCGGGCATTACTGTCAGTATGTCGATACGCATGGTGCAAAGGTAGCAAAATTGCCGTTAACGGGCAAACAGGGCTGCAAACTGCGGCTGCGGGCGACGTGCCGTATTACCGACGCGTCGCCCGCAGGGTTATGGTGTGTTGTGGAGGTGATTACATCTCAGGCATGCACTCTTCGGCTTTGCCGTCTGAGCCGAGCACGTTGAGAATCTTGTGCTTGTAGAGGCGTTCCATTTCGTCGCGGGCCGGGCCGAGATATTTACGCGGGTCGAACTCTGACGGTTTCTCGTTGAAGACCTTGCGTACGGTGGCGGTCATGGCCAGACGTGAGTCGGAGTCGATGTTGATTTTGCAAACATCCATCTTGGCAGCCTTGCGCAGTTCCTCTTCGGGGATGCCGATTGCGTCGGGCATCTTGCCGCCGTTGGCGTTGATGATGTCAACGTATTCCTGCGGCACTGAGCTTGAGCCGTGAAGCACGATGGGAAAGTCGGGCAGTTTCTTCTCAACCTCTTCGAGCACGTTGAAAGCCAGAGGCGGGGGCACGAGGCGGCCGGTCTTCGGGTCGCGTGTGCACTGCTCGGGTTTGAATTTGTAAGCGCCGTGGCTGGTGCCGATGGAGATAGCCAGTGAGTCAACGGCTGTGCGGGCCACGAACTCCAGAACCTGTTCGGGGTCGGTGTATGTATGATGCTCGTGAGCCACTTCGTCTTCCACGCCGGCCAGAACGCCGAGCTCGCCTTCTACGCTTACGTCGAACTGATGAGCATAGTCGCAGACTTTCTTGGTGAGGGCTATGTTCTCGTCGAAGGGCAGAGCTGAACCGTCGATCATCACTGATGAGAAACCGTTGTCGATGCAGTCTTTGCAGAGCTCGAAGGTGTCGCCGTGGTCAAGATGCAACACAATCTGCGGACATTCCCAGCCGAGCGAGCGGGCATATTCCACTGCTCCCTGTGCCATATAGCGGAGCAGGATGGGGTTGGCGTAGTTGCGGGCGCCTTTGCTCACTTGCAGAATGACGGGCGACTTGGTGTCTGCAGCGGCCTTGATGATGGCCTGAAGCTGCTCCATGTTGTTGAAATTGAAGGCGGGTATGGCATAGCCGCCGTGTACTGCTTTCGCAAACATGGCCTTGGTGTTGACCAGGCCGAGCTTTTTGTAGTCTACCATATTATATATATTTATATGTGTTCTTCAGATTTTGAATTTCAGTATTACGTTATCTTCTTAACAAGCCCCATTGGGCTACGGTTGATGCAAAGGTAACAATTATTTGTGAAACGGCACTCACCTCAGGCCCTATTTTCTTCCTTCAGCCACCTGCCGGGGGCGTTTATGGCTCTTTATAAAAAATTTTTTCAGAAAATTTATCATCATAACTCACTGATAATCAACGTGTTACATTTTTAAGGTGAAATTTTTATCACTTTTTATGATTTTCAAAGATGATTTTTCTCTTTTGCGGTGTTATATAAATATAACGAGATAATAAAAAATACGGAAACAAGATGTCGAACGCATTAACCTTTAAGCAGCGCCTGCTCGGCTTACAGAGCAACCTCACGAACTTTGCCTTCCGACTCACGGCAAACAAAGAATCGGCAATGGATTTGGTTCAGGATACCACTCTCAAAGTGCTGGACAATGAATCAAAGTATGTTGAAAATGTGAACTTCAAAGGATGGGTCTTCACCATCATGCGCAACATTTTCATCAACAACTACCGCCGCAAAGTGCGTTCGGCCACAATCATAGACACCACCGAGGATTTCTATCACCTCAACCTCTCGCAGGAAAGTGGTTTCGAGACTCCCGAAGGCTCCTTCGCAGCCAAAGAAATCTCGGCTGTCATCAACGAGTTCTCGCAGGAGTACAAAGTACCCTTCACCATGTACATCGAGGGCTACAAATACTCGGAAATCGCCGACAAGCTGTCGCTGCCGTTAGGCACGGTGAAGAGCCGCATATTCTTCGCCCGCAAGCGCCTGCAGAAGGAGCTTAGCGACTACAAAAACTGAATCCTTGCAAATTAGCTACCCTCTTGGCGGATTTAAATTTTCCGTAATTTTAAAGCTGATATAACCGCAACATTTTTTAAGACATCTGAACCGGCCTTGAGGGTTAGCTGATACAGATAATTGGAAAGAAAGCGCCGCACAAAAATGCGGTGCTTTTCTTTTTGAGGGTATATCTTGCAGCGTCAAACAATGCGCTGCCGGTATGTCAGAAGAGGGGGAAGGAGGAATTCGTGTTGACGTATTTCTGCTCGAAGGTCTGGTTATCCATGCAGAACATGAGTATACCCTGTATCAGGGTGAGAATCTCCCAGATGCCGCAGGTGCAGAGGGTGATGACGATGGAGAGGATGCCTGCCATGACCTTGCCGAGGTAGAAATACTGTATGCCCAGGCCGCCAAGGAATATAGCCAGCAAAGCTGCCACGCCACGACTCTTGCCGCCGGGGCCTGAGGCAAAGGCATCGTTCTGATACCATTGCTGATATGCTCCCTGATAGTTATAACCGGGATTGGGATACGGAGGCTGCTGAGGATAAGGTGCCGAGCCTATCGGGGCGCCGCATGAACCGCAGAAATGTTGTCCGGGTGTCAGGGGCTGACCGCATTTGGGGCAATTTGTAGGTGTCATATATATACTCTTTTAATGTGTTACTGCTGAATAAGTGTATGTGTTGCCTGTGGCGATGTTGCGGAAACTGCCGGTGAGACGCAGCGGAGTGACGCCTCTGAAACGGCCTGTCCAATATTCTATGGGCTTGTTGTTGCCATACTTGAATGCTGTGAGCTTCACCTTGCCGGTGTCGTCAACCTCGCCTTCCAGAGTTATGTAAGTTGAGGGCACATCGCCGTTTTGGCGCAGAGTGGCGTCATACCAATAGCTGCCCGACACTGTGCCGTCCGGCTCCACTTTCAGGTCTATGCCTATGGAATATTTCCCGTTGATTTTGCCGCTGAAGAGCCATGAGCCGGCCAGACTTTCGCGCATACCCTCAATGGGCACGTCGTCGCCGTCAATTACCTCGGGCTGTTTTGCTTCTGAGGCGGGAGCGGCAGGCTGAGTGGCCGGCAGAGCGGCTGTCTCGTCGATGCCTGTGGTGATGTCGGCGTCGGTGTTTGCGAACTCGTCGTCAAACTGCTCCACATCCTCGGTGTTGTCGGCCGAATGGCGTGTGAAGTGTATCACAGCCCACGTCACCACTGCGGCCAGCAACGCCACAAGCACGCAGATTATCACCAGCATGCTCACCGTTACCTGACCCGATTTCTTAGGCTGCTCCACTTTTGGCTCCTGCGGCAACACATTGGGTATCACTGCCGGCGCGGCAAAGACCCGCGGCTCGGGTTTCTCCTCCTCGTCGTTGTAAGTCAGCGGCAAGGTTGCGGTTATCTTATTGGGATGTGTGGGAATGATTACCTCACCGCACACTTCGCATACGGTGGCGCCGGGCATCAGCATCTCACCGCAGCGGGGACACGGAATGCCTTTGTTCTCAGACGCTTTCGGTGCCGGATTCCCGATGGGTTTTGCCACACTCAGGGTGCTTCCCGGTGTGTCCTGTCGGGGCTCCGGCTCACGGTGCGGCGTACTTGCCGAAGCCGGGGTTGCGTCGTTTGTCGGTTTGCAATCTTCTTGCATTGTTTGGGCTTTTTGCCGGACCCGCTCTCTGCTTGACCCGGTATGCAACCTGCAAATTTAATTATAATTGATGAACTTTAATCCTTTCTATATGAATTTAACCTTATTTAACGTTTCTATTCCCTGTAATACAGCCTTTTAACCCTCGGCGACACGCTGGTGAGGATTTCGTAGGGTATGGTGCCGAGGGCTGCAGAGAGGCGCTCTATGGGTGTGTCGGGACCGAAAATCTCCACCGTATCGCCCACTTTGCAGGGAATGTCCGTAACGTCAATCATGCATTGGTCCATGCAGATATTGCCGATTGTGGGAGCCTCTTTGCCGTTGACTTTCACGGTGAGGTTTCCGCAGCCGAACCGGCGGTTGAAGCCGTCGGCGTAGCCTATGGGCAGGGTGGCTATGACGGAGGGTCGACTCACTTTTCCGGCGCGCGAATAGCCCACCGCATCGCCGGGCTTCACGCTGCGCAGCGAGATGATGGCTGTGCGCAGCCGAGCCACCGGCTCAAGCGGATTGTCGACCTCCGGAGGCAACGTGTTGATGCCGTAAAGGCCTATGCCCAGGCGCACCATATCGTAGGCAAACTCGGGAAACCGCACTATGCCGGCAGAGTTGAGGATATGGCGCAGAAAGGTGTAAGGAAGTCGCCCTGCCATATAGTCGGTCATCTTCCTGAAAGTGTCGTTCTGAGCCAGGGTATAATTGTCCATGTCTGTACAGTCGGCGGTGGCGAGGTGCGAGAATACGCTGGCGGCGCGCACTTCGGTGGCGGTGGCAAGCGTATCGCAGAGTGCTTCGAGGTCTTGTTGCTCAAAGCCGGTGCGGTGCATGCCTGTGTCGAGCTTTATATGCACCGGATAATGCTTCACCCCGTTGGCGCGGGCGGCCGCAATCACCTCTTCCAGCATCGACATGGAATAGATGTTTGGCTCCAGGCGGTTGGCGAACATCGACCGGTAGTTGACAGCTTTCGGATTCATCACCATAACAGGCATGGTTATGCCGCGGCGTCGCAGAGCGAGACCCTCGTCCAACACCGCCACTGCCAGATAATCGGCGCCGAGGTCTTGCAGGGTGCGCGAGAACTCATAGCTTCCCATGCCGTAAGCCTCGGCCTTCACCATGGCGGTGATGCGTGTACCTTCGGGCAGGCGCCGTTTGCAGGCCGCGAAGTTGCGGGCCATGGCGCCCAGGTTCACCTCAAGCACCGTTTCATGCTTACGCGCCGCCAACATCTCGGCCACGCTCTCCAGACCATCGCCCGGAGTGCCTTTCACCATCACGAACTCGCCTGAGAAATCATCCACGGAGAGGGCAGCGAGCATGGCGCTGACGTCGGCAAAGACTTGTGTCTTTTGGGGCAACAGCGCCGCGTTGCGCTGCATCTCGGGACCCACGGCAATCAGCCTGTCGACGCCTCCGTCTGCAAGCATACGCGTCAGCCGGCGGTAGTCGGCCTCACCGGCGTTGCACAGGTCAGACAACACCAATGTGAGGCGTTGCTGACGCGCCGAGTTGCGGTGCATGAAGTCAAGGGCTTCGGGCAATGACGACATATCGGCGCGATAACCGTCAACAGCCACTGTGCAGCCGTTGATGCCTTCCACCACGTCAAGGCGGGCGCTTACGGGCATAAGCCTCTGTAGAAGGCTGCCTATAGCGTCGCTGTCGTAACCCAACGCCTTGAGGGTAATCATTACAGCCAAGGCATCCTCCACTTCTCCGGGAGTATGTGCCGCTAAGGTATAGACCTCGCCTGAGCCCAGCGTTACGCGGGTAGCCGAGTCGAGTTTCTCCTCCTTATTTATATATATAGGTGCCGCGGGGTTGGTGCGACTCCACCACAAATGCTTGCCGGGAGCGTCGGCCAACGCCTGCGCCAACAGTACATTGTCGCCGTTATACACCACCGTGTCGGCCTCACGGGCCATCAGAGCCTTCTCAGCCGCTTTCTGCTGAGGCGAGTCAAAGCCTGCGGCATGTGTATCTGTGTCGAAGGATGTGTAGACTGCTATTTTCGGCTTCACCATTGCCTGCAGATGCTCCATCTCGCCGCGCTGCGAAATACCGCTCTCTATCACGGCGTAATCATTGTCGGCCTTTACCTGCCACAGCGACAGGGGCACTCCTGTCTGCGAGTTGAAGCTACGGGGCGACCTATAGACAGAGGCTTTGCGGCCATTCTCGGGCATTGGCAGCTGCGAGAGGGCATCGTAGAGCCATTCTTTAGCCACTGTCTTGCCGCGACTGCCGCATACGGCTATGGTAGTGCCGCTGTAGCCGGGTTCCGAGCGTCCTGCCGCACGCAAAGCCGCGAAGGTGTCGGGAACTACGAGCATCAGGGCGTCGGGCAAATCACGCATCACCTCGGGTATGCGCTCCACAACAAACATGCGCACACCTTTATCATATAGGCTGCGAAGGTAGAAATGTCCGTCGCCGGTGTGTGTGTGCAATGCAAAGAATATTGTGTTGGCGGCGTTGCCCCTCAGGGAACGTGAGTCGGTAAGCAACGATTCCACCATACGGTCGGCGGCTCCCGGTAACTCAGCGGCTCCGGTGCGCCGACATATTTCTTTCAGTGTTACGGCCATATCAGCAGTTTTAGCTCGCAAAAATACAAAATTCTCCCCTACTCTCAAAACCGGCTGAATCAGCGCCGTAAACCCAAAGAGAGAATCAACCCGACAAAAGCGTCGTGAGGGGGTCCGACATCGGCGGTATATACATTAACGAGGCAATTTATTAGGTCGGTTAAGAGGCCGGGGGACAAAATGGGGCCTGAAAGGGTCGTCGGGTAGCTCGGTCGAGTCAGGGTAAAAAATGGGTTTAAGGGGCGTTTTAAGCGTTAAATATTATATTCTTTTAACACTTGAGCGTTTGCAAAGTTAAATATTCATTAGAAAAGCCATTTTTTTGGCCTGATACTATTGACAAAGGAACTTTTGTGATTAACTTTGCATCGGTTTTACAACACAACAATTGTTTTATTATAAAAGTCAAGACACAATGAAGAAAGTAGCACTTTCACTCGTAGTTCTCTTCGCAGCAGCTATGGTAGCTTGCAGCGGCAACAAAGAAAACACCGAAGCAGCTCCCGCAACTGATACCCCCGCTGTTGAGGCAACAGTTGACACCCCGGCAGAAGCAGCTCAGGTTGACACAGCTAACAAAGAAGCTGCTGCAACTGAGGCTCCCGCCGCTGAGGCTCCCGCCGCTGAGGCTCCCGCAACCGAAGCTCCTGCTAAATAATTAGAGGAACGGAAAATGATAACTTACGCGACTCATTGCGAGCCGCGTAAGCTTTTTTATACCCCTACCCTTCACCCTCTCCATTGACCTTATTCTCCTCTCATACTCCTCCTCCTCTACTCCTCTCCGCCTCTTATCCGCTTCTCCTCTCCTTCTCCTCTCCTCCTCTCATCCTCTGTCAACAAATATCACCACCTCAGCGTTATAATTCTGATAAAGGGCTTACGGCCAACCTCAAGGCGGTCGATACCCTATCGAAAACCAAATAAAAATTCTTTTTCATGCTTACTATGAAAACAAACACTCAACGTCTGAAGAAGCTTTGGGGGATACCTCTTATCACAGGACTTATCTGTCTGGGCCTCGGCATCTGGGAGCTGATGGTGCCCCAGGAAGCTCTTCCCATTCTTGCAATAGTATTCGGAGCCTGCCTCATTTTGGCAGGTGTGCTTAACATGACCCTTGGCTGCGCCACACGCAACGCCTCGCCAGTATGGGGCTGGAGCCTCGCCCTCGGCATCATCGAGGTGATTGGCGGCGTATGGATGCTTTGCCTGCCCATTCCCGAAATGGTCATCGCCTTTATCCTCATAGTTGGCTTCATGGTGATTGTAGGAGCCATCAACGCCTGCGTGGAGTCGTTCACTCTAGCACGCAACAACGGCTGGTGGGTGGCTTGGTCCATACTCCTGCTCGTTGCCACCGTAGTACTCGTGCTCATAATGTTCTCCAACCCCCTGACATACGGCGTAGCATCGTGGCTCTGCCTCGGATGGGCACTTATCTGCTTCGGCGCCTACCGCATTGGTCTGGCGTTTGCCCTCAGGAAGCTGAGCAAGACAATTGCCTCCGACATCAACCTGATAATGTAATCTGCCCCCGGCAGCAATCTGCACATACACGCGGCTTCGGCACCTTTGCACGGCCGAAGCCGCTTTTCTCTTTCAATTCAACTCATGTTATCAGCAACCGACCCTCAGCACACATCCAACAGCTCCAACAGCCTTCAGCCGCGCCATTACCTGCTGTTTGTGGTTTTCATAGCCATTATAGGAGCCTTCTCCTCGCTGGTCAACGATATGTATCTGCCCACCATACCGGCCATGCGACGCGAATTTCACACCACCCCGTCGATGACTCAGATGGGTCTGAGCCTTGCCATGCTCGGCATGGGTCTGGGCTCCATTGTATGGGGCTCGCTGAGCGACCATTTCGGCCGAAAACGGATTCTCATAATCTCGCTGGCCATTTTCGTTGTGGCCACCGGGGTGTCGTTGCTCTCATCCACCATTGAGTTCTTCATCAGCATGCGCCTGCTGCAGGGCATCGGCGCCGGCGGGGCCATGGTGCTCTCAACCACCATTCCGGCCGACGTATACGGCGGTCGTCAGTTGGGCAAGCTCATGGGCATTGTGGGCGCCATAAACGGCTTAGCGCCGGCCGCCGGACCCCTCTTAGGCGGCTTCATGGCCGATTCCATTGGCTGGAGGGGCATCTTCGTGGTGCTGATAGCCATCGGACTGATAATGAGCTGGTGGACAACCCGCATCAACGAAACGCTGCCACCCTCGCGCCGACTGGCAGCACCGAAGATTAAGGCTTATCTCATTGCTTACAAAATGATGTTGCTCAACGGCCGGTTTATGATTTATGTGCTGATAAAGGCTTTGGGCATTGCCATGCTCTATGCCTATATCTCGTCGGGTCCGTTCATTCTGCAGGATCATTACCACTTCTCGGCGCTTGAGTTCGGACTTATCTTCGGAACCAACGCGCTCGCCTGCACCTTGGGGGCTGCTGTGGCGCCGCGCTTCCATATAGAGAAGCAAGCCATGGTGACGGGGGTTCTGGGCATGTTCCTCTTCTCGCTGGCTCTAGCGGCGCAGATGTGGTTCGACTGGCCCTTCTTCCTCTATGAGCTGATAGCCCTCCCCATGCTCTTTTTCTTAGGACTTATCTTTTCTTCGTCCAACACACTTGCCATGGACGTGGGCCGCAGCGAAGCAGGCACCTCATCAGCCATCTTAGGGGTGGTGAAATACATACTTGCGGCCATTGTCTCGCCTCTGTGCGGCATCGGCAATATGCTGCACTCCACAGCCCTCACCATGGTGGCAACGGCCCTTATAGCGCTCTTTTTCGCCATTTTGGCCTATCGCCTGGCCCCCTTAGCGGATATGGTCAGGAAATAACGGCCACCTGCTTTCATTAGACCCAAAGGCCTCACCAAAAGAGTTTGCCTACAACGTTGAGGTCTCCCTCGTTGTCGATATACATAGTGTTGGTATGTCCGCAGGCCACACGTTTCACCCCTGTCTTGGTGCGTACGGGTACAAAGCGGTCGATGTTGCTGTCGTCGCCGAGCTGAGAGGCGTTATTGTCGCCCCAGGCGTAGAGGGTGCCGTCGTTGAGTATAGCCATGGTGTAGAAATTGCCGCAGGAAACAGCGCTGACATTCTCAAAGACCTTCATCGGCACGAACTGATTCAGGGTTGTGCCGTTGCCAATCTGTCCCTCGCAGTTATCGCCCCAGGCATACAGCGACCCGTCGCTGAGTATCGCCATTGAGTGATTGCCGCCGGCAGCTATTGATTTCACGTTGCTCAGCACGGGCGTTTTGGAGATATTGCCAATGACGTCGCCAATGCCGAGCTGTCCCTTTTCGTTAGAACCGCAGGAATAGACGGTGCCGTTGACCGTAAGAATCAGCGAATGGTTGCCGCCATAGGCCGCCATACGGATGCCGGTGCCGGTTTTTACGGGACGGCTCTTCGGGGTAGGCATAAGCTCGCGGCTATTGAAGCCCAGGCCGAGTTGACGGCTGTTGTTGGCACCCCAGGCATAGAGGGTACCGTCGTTGAGCACTGCCATAGTATGCCCCCAGCCGCAGCTCACAGACTGCACATTGTCGAGTATCTTCACCGGCGAGTGGCGGTCGGTAGTGGTGCCGTCACCGAGCTGCCCGAATGTGTTCGAGCCCCAGGCCCACAGAGAGCCGTCGTTGAGCACTGCCATAGAGTGGGTGGTGCCGCAGTCCATGCTCTTCACGTTCGAGAGTATCTTCACGGGCTTTTCGTGTGGTGTGGTGGTGCCGTCGCCGAGCTGGCCGTTTTGATTCTGGCCGAAGGTCCACAGCGTGCCGTCGTTGAGCACTGCCAGCGAATGGTTACTGCCGCAGGCTATGCTTTTTACGTTCGAGAGTATCTTCTCGGGTTGCTGACGGTCGGTCGTGGTGCCGTCTCCAAGTTGCCAATACTGGTTCTTGCCTAATGACCACAGCGTGCCGTCGGCCATGAGTACGAGATAATGATTCTCTCCGGCGGCAAAGCGTTCATAATTGCGTGTCTGAGCCCCGGCGGCAAATGGCATAAACAGCGGGGCAAGGAAAAGGATAAGCAGATAAAGTCTGTGAATCATGAATCAGGATAATTTTCAAAGTCAGAATTTGAATGCCGAGCGCAGTGGTCCGAAATTGGTTGCAGGAATACTGCGGTCGGAGGGGATATTATGGTTGTGGAGCACCTCGCTGCTCACGCTTGTGCCGTTGTAGTTGAAGCGGCGCAGACAGCCGGAGCCGTTCTGATTGGAGTAGATTAGCACGCGGCCGTCGGAAGTCGGTGCTATTCGGCCGTCAGCAGTGGTATATATCTCGCGTGCATGACCCTTCTCGCTGTGATAAACGTGGATGAGATTGTCTAAATGCTTGCCATAGCGATACGTAATCCACAGCTCGGGAAAGCCGTTGGCGTTGATGTCTGAAATCCAGTATACCTCGTGGGGATTCTTGCGCAGTATGGCTTCATAATCGGCAAGGAGGGACTTCTGCCGCTGCAGAATCACGTCATCCTGCGCAGGGGTAGGGGTATTGGACGCAGGCTGCGTATTCCGCTCCACATATAACCGCTCATTTTCGGATTCCAAATCATGTTCCCTGGCGTCTAACTTGGCTTCGCGCGCGTCGAGCTGCTCTTCGCGCGCGGCTTCTGCCTTGTCGCTGTCGCTATTGTCGCTTTTGCCGGTCAGCAGCAGGGTCGCTATCACGCTTCCCACAACTAACACAACGCCTATCAGCACCAAAAGAAGGATGTTGGTCTTATTCTTACCGCTGTTTTGGGCATTGACGTTTTGGTTGTTGACGTTGGGGTAATTGGCTCTTGGATAGACGGGCGCCGGCTGCGGCGGTTGTTGCGGAGGTTGCGGCTGAGGTTGATAAGCCTCTGAATTGCCGCGTATGGTACGGTGCTCTGTGAAGGAATTGCCCGTCAACGACAAATGGCAATTAGGACATTGCGTTGCATTGGGCGGCAATGTAGCACCACACGAAGGACATCTTTGATATGATTTGTTGGCCATAGTTCGAAAAGTAATGTTTTTTGCAGTCGCTGTAAGACCCCATTCCACAAAAAAATGTTAAAGCCGGGGTCGCAGGGCTGAGGTGATTTTTGCAAGTTGAGGAGGGCGCATAGCGAGCTATGTAACCGACGAAACTTGGCAAAAAGCGCCCAACCCTGCGAGACCAGAGTAACTTCAGTCTTGTGTTTTGGGGCCATAATTAAAAATTTATTTTGATGTCTGGTTAAGCTCTCTTTTGATGGAATTGTTAAAAATTCTGTTCTTTGCAGAGCCTTACGCATATTAGTTTTCATTTCCCCGGCATCAACATTTTTTGTTGAATGGGGTCTTAAAGTGGATTACTGTGTTGTTCAATCTTCAATTTGACAATGCAAATTTACAATTTATCCTTGAATAAAGGCCTCCTTTCGCCCATATTTTCGCCTTAAGAGAACAAAAAAATGTGCCGGCTCAGGTTTCTGAACCGGCACACTTTTATTGGTGTTGGAGGGGTGTTTCAGGCACTCCTCAGTGTTGTGTCATTAGTCTTTAACAACGGTTGCGCTGTAAGGTATCTTGCCGAGGTTAAGAGTGATGGTATAGGTGCCTGCACCGTTGGTTACGATGTTATCGCCGCCGCCAACGAGGTTGTCGAGAGCGCCACCGAGGTTGATACCCCAGTTGTCGTTCATGCGGAACTTCCATTCATTCTTAGCGTCATTGAAGGTTACCTTGCCTGTCCAGGTCTTGTAGTCAGCGCTCGGAGTGAGGTTGCTCTGTGAAGCCCATCCGTTGAAGCCGCCGATTACACCAAGCGACTCAATCTTGGTCAGCTTGTAGGTAAGCTCGTTGAGGTTAACCTCCACATAGTAGAGACCGTCGCTTGCCACCTTGATGTTGCCACCATTGGGAGTCAGAAGACCGTCGGAAGCACCTACGCCCCAGTTTACAGACCAGCTGCCGGCTGCAATCTTGAACTCACCCTGAATGTAAACATAACCATTGTAGTGGATATAGTCGGTGGTGGTGAGAAGCATGTTGTTGTCGAAGCTCCATCCGTTGGCCGGACCCGGAGTGTTCAGCTGAGTGAAGGCATAATTGATCTTGTAGGTAAGGTCAAGCATGTTGACTTCAATCTTATACGTACCGGCGGCTTTGATTACGCCTGCCTGACCGTTGAGGGCCAGGCTGCCGCTCATGTCGGCGGGGTCGCCCGTTTCGCTTACGCCATACTGCTTGCCTGCCTGCTGGTTGGACTGGTACATTTCGTTAACGATAGTCCATTTGTAGCCGGCTGCTGCCTCGGCTGCACTTACCTCAACGATGATGCTGAAGTTGGGGTCATCATACTGGTGCTGGGAGCTGTGGCTCATCTTGGTGAACTTGCCGCCTGCATTCAGATAATAGGTGCCCTCAACCGGAAGCTTCAGGTCGATAGGTGTAACGGTGATTTCTTTGGTAGCGTAGTAGAAGTCCTCGCCGCCAAGACGCGATACCTGGCTGCCGTCAACCACGTAAGCTATGAAGCGGATGTAGTTTACACGGGGAGTCGGGTCTTTCTTGTAGAGTTCCTGATAAGCAGCTTCCCAGTCGGAGCAACGCACTGCCCCATCTTCCACTGCCACTGTTTCGGCATTGCTGAAGTCAGCCATTGAGGCTATCTGCATCTCATATTCCACAGTTGCGTCGGCGGGAAGGTCTTTGGTCTCCACGGTGGAGATAACAGGAATTGCCTGATCAACGAATTGGTTCAGGTCAATGCTGCTGCCCTGAAGAGGCGTTTGCCAAGCCACTGTAAGACCGTTGGCCTCCATGATGGCTTCCTGCGGGTTCATCTGCTCTATGCCCAGATCTGATTTGTCGTCGCAGGCGGCAAATCCTACTGCGGTGAGAAGGCCCAGCAAATATAATCCTATTTTTTTCATTGTGTTTCTTTGCAATTTTTGAATGTTGGCGGAAACAGGCACGGAGCTTGTCTCCGCCAACAGGTTCATATTACTGTACCAGTGTGAAGTCTACCTTCTTGGTATTGAGGTTAACAGTCATTTTCACTGTGCCGCCGGGCCAGTTGGGAATCTGCCATGAGCCCTTGCCTGCACCCTTGGTAGCCGGGTCATAGAAGAGGTCTCCGCTGTAGTTGCCGTCGGTCATGGCAATGTCTACGGGGTTGTCGGCATCCTGAGCACCGATGGCGTACCACTCCCAGGGTTCAGCTGCGTCGAACTGGTCGTAGAAGCGGAACTGGAACTGGCCTTCCGGAATCTCGAATGTGCCCTGGTAAACACGGCTCTCGGGAACGGTCTCATAGAGGAGCCAGTCAGCGTTGTAAGCTGCAGACCAGCCTTCGGGCTGACCTACAAGCTGGATGGTGTCGGGCACCTTAACAGCCAGATAAGGCTTAACCTGCTTGAGTTCGATTACGTTGGAGTAGATGGAGCTGTATTCAGCATTATCCACCCACGCGTGGACGCGTACGTAAACCGGACGCGGGCTGTCGTCGAAGTTGTCGGGTGAGGTGTAGCCCCACAGTTCGCACATGGCTATGCAAAGCTCTTCGCCGGCAACAGTGATTTTGGCACTGGTGGTTGTCGACGACAGGGTTTTATATTCGCCTTTCTCGAAGCCGTCGGCAGTCTTTGCTATCTCAACCTGATACAAAGGTGTGGTGGCAACGCCGTAATTGGGCTGCGACACTGTGAGATTGATTGCCGTGTTGGCATTCATCACATACAGCTGGTCGGCCATAGGCGGGGTGTTGAGGACGAAGTTGGTGGGAGTGCTCAGGCGGGGCTGCGTGTCCTCCTTGCAGCTTGTGAATGTAAAGCCGAGCAGCATGGCCATGACGGCCAGAATTACTGATTTTTTCATCTTTTTATGCTGTAAAGAGGGTTATTAGTAACCGGGGTTCTGCTGCATTGAAGAGCCGTAGCCTGACAGTACCTGTGAGGGCAGCGGATAGAGGTTGCGGTAGTCGCCTATGGAGCCGCCGGTGGGCTGGCCGCCCTTGTAAGCCCAGATGTAGGCAGAGCCGGTGAACTTGTTGAAGCGGATGAGGTCCGTACGACGGGTGCACTCCATGTAAAGCTCGCGGGCACGTTCGTCAAGCAGATTGTCGAGGGTAAGCTCGGCTGCGTTGATGGTGGTGAGGCCTGCACGCTGACGGATAAGGTTTACATAATCCAGAGCCAGAGCCTGGTCGCCGTTGCCGCGCAGTGCGCACTCGGCTGCCATCAGATATACATCGGCCAGGCGGATGATGGGCAGGTCGGTGTTAGAGAAGTTGAACTGTGCGTCGACGGGCTGTACACCTACTCGGGGCCAGCCGTTGTTCGGGTCGTTCCATTTCGGAAGCTCGCCGTTGGCTTCGGCATTCACGTTGGTGAACTTGATGGCGCAATAGCCGCAGCCTGCCCATTCCTTGGCATTCTCAAAGTTCATGGGATAACCGGCGTCGAGAGCCTCGGTGAGCCACAGATATGAGCGTTTGTCAATGCTCTTGCCATTTACGAAACCGAAGATTTTGGCAAATTCCGGACGTGTGCGCATACAGCCCCATGCGGCGTTCATGCCGTAGAAGGTCTTGTTGCACCATCCTTTGTTAACCTGGTCGGGAGTAGCACCGTCTTTGATAGGAGCAGCAATGAGGAACATTGTGCCGCCGTAAGGCTGGGTGTTGTTGCTGTCATAAGGTATGCCCCAGAGTATCTCGTTCTGAGCCGCGAGGCTACCGCCGGGCATGAACATGTCGTTGTTGCCGCAGAACAGTGCCAGATAGTCGTTGGCAAGACCTGAGCCCTGGAAACCGCCGCCTTTATGACGGGCGATGATGTTCTGGGCGTGTGTCCAGCATTTGTCATACATCGGAGTGCCGGTGAAGACCTCGGCATTCAGATAATATTTGCAGAGAAGTGCCTCTACTGCATCTTTGCCGATGCGGCCGTAAACCGGAGTTCCGTCGGGGAATTTGCTGAGTACATCTTCCAGGTCGGCAACCACCTTGTTGAAGAGGGCTGCGCGTGATTCAGCCTGCGGGGGAGTCTGGCCATAGTCCATGTCGTCCCATGCCACAACGCCGCGGCCGAACCAGTTGATGATGTAGAAGTAGCTGAGGTCGCGCAGTGCGCGTGCTTCGAGCACGAACTGGTCTACCTCTGCCTGGCTGATGGCGTTCTCACCGCTGCCGCCTACTGTGATGCCGTAGTTGCCCAGATTGCGGGTAAGGCGGATGAAGTCGTTGCAGACTGCAATGTGAGTGTAGTAGCGCGAGTAGGCACCGTAGATGAGGTTGTTGTTGTCGCTCCATGCATCATTCACCATGTCAGGCACACCTTGGTCCTGATAAATCCAGTAAGACACATCGGTGGGGAATTCCTCCATGATGTAAGCTACGCGGCTCCACTGGCTTGTGCCGCCGTCCATACCTTTGATGTCGGCATCGCCGTTAGGTCCGTACTGGCCGGAGATGGCCAGCGAGGAATAGCATTTACCCAGAATGCCGCCCAGATACTCTTTGGGGTTCTTAGCGAACTGGTCGGGCGTCAGCACATTGGGGTCCTTGGGCAGCTGATCCAGGTCGCCGGTGCAGGACACCAGACCCGCAGTAGCCAAAAGGGCAGCGCCGATGAAAAGTTTGCTTATTATTGATTTCATTTGCTTTGTTTCTTTTTGTTGTGGCGAGAGAGTTTAGAATGTAGCTATCAGACCGATTGTGTAGCTTACCGGACGCGGGTAAACGTTGTTGTCGATACCGTCGAATACCTCCGGGTCGATACCTTTGTAACGGGTGATGACAAACGGATTCTGAACTGCACCATACAGACGGAGCTTCAGCTTGTTGTTGAGAAGATCAGTGAAGGTGTAGCCCAGGGTGATGTTGTCGCAACGTACGAAGCCGGCGTTCTCCAGATAGTAATCTGAATAGTACTGCTGTGTGTTGAAGTAATCGTCGCTTACAACAAGATTGCGCAGTGTGGTGTTGGCATACAGGATGCTCTTGTAGGTGCGTTTTGCGCGTACATTATTATAGATGTAGTTGCCGATGGAAGCACGCAGTGAGATACCGAAGTCCCAGTTCTTGTAAGTAAGAGTATTGCTCCAGCTCATGGTTACCTTCGGGTCCTTGCTGTGTTTGAGCACCAGGTCAGAAGAGTTGATCTGGCCGTCGCCGTTCTGGTCAACGTATGCACCCTCAATGGGATGACCGTTCTTGTCGTAAATCTGTTCGTAGAGCAGGAATGAGTAAGCCGGGTGACCTACTTTGTGAGCCTGGCAAGTATTACCGGTGGAGCCCATGCCGCCCAGCGTTACCATGTAGTTGGGGTCGTTGGAGTTGTTGAGCTTGGTAATTTCGTTCTTGTTCCATGCAATGTTGTAGCTGGTGTTCCAGGTGAAGTCCTCGGTGTCGATGATGCGGGCACCGATAGTAGCCTCAAGACCAAGGTTGCGCAGTGAACCAACGTTCTGAGTCATCTCGTTGGTGGTGGCGGCGCCCGGGCTTACGGTTACAGTGGCGAGCAGGTCTTTCGAGTTACGCAGATACCAGTCGAGGGCTACGGTCAGGCGATTGTTCCACCATCCCATGTCTACACCTACGTTCCAGGTAGTGGTAGTCTCCCACTTCAGATTGGGGTTGTAGCCGTTGGGATAATAGGTAAGGGCGTTGAGCGAAGGTGTGCCATAAAGGCCGGTATAGGGGTTCGGATAGTACGAACCGGGCTGTGAGATAGCATAGGTAGGCATATAGTCAAAGTATCCGCCCACACTCTGCTGACCGGTCTGACCCCAGCCAAGACGCAGCTTGAATTCGTTCATGTTTTCGCGTACGCTTTCCATGAAGGGCATATTGTTGATCTTCCAAGCTAGAGCAACTGAGGGGAAGAGACCCCAGCGGTTGTCTTTGCTGAAACGTGAGGTACCGTCATCACGAAGGGTGAAGGTAAGCAGATAGGTATCCTTGAACGAGTAGTTCAAACGGCCGAAGAAGCTGATGAGCTGCAGACGACCTGAGTTCCAGAAGTAATAAGGAGCGTCGAGGTATGAGTGGCCTACGCGGTCCACGGTTTCGGGGTTAACGGTGAGCACGTCGCCCGTATCGCCGGGGAGCAGGAAGCCCGGAGTGGTGTATACAGTGGCGTTGTTACGTCCGTGGGCGTCGAAACGCTGCCATGAGTAACCGGCCATGATGTCGAAGTTGGAGTAGATGCTTTCAACCTCTTTCTTATAGTTGGCATAGAAGTCGAGCAGAGTGTTGCGGCGCAGCTCATAGCTGTAGTAATATGTGCCGGCACCATCCTTGGCGTTCGAGTTCCAGGCTGTGGGAGAGTTCTGTTTCAGATAGATGTCGTTCTCGGCTTTGCTTACGTCATAACCGAGGTTGAGGTTCAGGTGCAGGTCGGGCAGGAAGTGCAGAGCGTAGTCAATCTGCAGGTTACCGTTGCTGCGGTAGATGTTGGCGGTGTTGTCTTTGTCGGTAGCGCATGCCAGCGGGTTCAGAGTACCCTGGTCGTTGAAGTTGTTGCCCGACGTGTTGCAGCTGTAGCCGTTATAGAAATACGGGAATGAGCTGTTGCCGCTCTTTATGTTTGAGTAAACCGGACGGGTGGGGTCGGCGTCGATGGCCAGACCAACGCAGCCTTCATCGGTGAATTTGTTGCGGATGTAGTAACCTTTCACGTTGGCGTTCACCTGCAGCAGACCGTCGAAGAACTTCGGGGTGAGGTTGAAGCCGGCTGTTACACGCTGCATCTGAGAGTTTTTCAGAATACCGTTGTTCATGGTGTAAGAACCTGAAACGCGATAGGGAAGGAAGCCTGCCTGGCCGCCGATGCTCAGGTTGTATTCATGGCTTACGGAGGTGCGGAGGATTTCGTCCTGCCAGTCGGTGTTGGCTTTGCCAAGAGCGCCGTAAGCTGCTGATTCAGTTCCGTAGGTGTCCACAATCATCTTGCGGAAAGCGTCACCTGAGAGCACATCCCAGCGTTTGCGGTCGTGGCTCAGAGTAACGTTAGCCGAGAAGTTCACCTGCGGACGGCCGCTGCGGCCCTTCTTGGTGGTGATGATGATGACGCCGTTCGATGCACGCGAACCGTAGATGGCCGTTGCGGAAGCATCTTTCAGAATGGTCATTGACTCGATGTTGTCAGGGGCGATCATAGCCAGGGGGTTGGCCATACCGTTAACACCGTCGTTGCTCAGGGGCACACCGTCGAGCACGATCAGAGGGTCGTTGGAGGCGTTCAGCGAAGCGCCGCCGCGGATACGGATGTAAGCGCCGCCTTCAGGCGAACCGCCGGTAGAAGTAACTACCACACCGGGGCTTGCGCCGGTAAGAAGATCCTGTGCCGAGGTGGCGATGTTGGCGTCTACCTCATCGGGCATAACCAGGTCAACCGAACCGGTGGCGTCTTGTTTGCGCACCGAACCGTAACCAATCACAACCACATCCTGAAGCTGAGTGGCGTTCTCGGACATCACAACGTTGACGTGAGTACGTCCGTTAAGTGCCTCTTCCACGGGGTTGTAGCCCACGTAGGAGAAGACCAGAGTGGCACCGGGGTTGACGGTAAGCTGGAAGTTGCCGTCCATGTCGGTGGAGGTGCCGTTAGTGGTGCCCTTCTCCATTACGGACGCACCAATAAGGGCTTCGCCCGTCTGGTCAGTTACCGTACCGGTAACCGTTACCTTCTGAGCCAAAGCGGGAAGCGCAAACAACACCAGCATCGCCAGTGTGGCCATTAGCTTCCTTGTCGAATGAAAACAAATGTTCTTCATGCAAGAATTAATTTAGTTTACATTTGTTGGTTAATATTTTATTTTCTCTCTTGCAAATCTAATGAGGACGACACGCGTCAAACCCAAGTCTTAAACATACATTCCGTTTCCGTTTTTCATGACACCGTTTGTGGCTTTCGCCATCAATCTAAGGTTACCTTTTCGGAGTTTTTCATCAAGTTTTTACTGTAGCCCTCTGTTTAAAATAATGCATAGCACACCCGTTTTTCCGACCCTGAATCGGCGGCTTACCGAGCGATAGACCTATACATTCCCTAAACAGGCGCAAAATTAACAATTTTAAATATATCAGCAAAGCATCCGTATTCGATTAACCAATGTTAATTAACAGTTTTAACACAATTAACCGCCCTATTCTGCACAACTGCCGCTTTTGCGGCTCTTCACCACCGCTTCCTCTTGTCGCCCAAATACGTCGGTAAGGCGCGTGGCGTGTATAAGCAGTAGCCACGCACATCGTCATCAGGGTGGCAAGAAGCCGGGCAAAGTGGCCGAAAAAGCCTGAGATAAGCGGTGTTCAGGCCGGTAGACTCCGGTGCCCTCAGAAGGCGGAGAGCACGCGGCGGCGGATGGCGTAGAGGTTTACGCCCGTGGTGATGAGGCTGAGCACCAGTCCGGCGGCAAGCGGAAGCCACACGGGAGCGCCGCCCCCTATGGCGGTTACCGAGTCGATGTATATGCTGCGCAGCAGAAAGCCGGCGCCCACTGCCATGGCGAAGGTTACTGCCGAGGTCAGCAACACCACCTGCCGGTAAGGCTTACCCACCTCGGCAACGCGGTAGCCCAACTGAAGCAGCGAATGCAGCTTGGGACGGTTCTTCTGCATCAGCAGCGAGATGCTCAGGAACAGCACGAAGAAGCTGAGCAGGGTAATCACCACTCCCACAGCCAGAATGACGCCGGTGGCCACGTTGAGCAGGAAGCTGGCGCGCGAGGCCGATTTGTCGCCGCCTATCTCCCACCCTTTCTCTTCCATATAGTCGGTGATGGCCACGTCGCCGGGTGAATTAGTGTCGATGATGATGCGCGACGGCTCACGTTTTGTGCCGCTGCCGTAAACCTTGTTGGCCCAGTCCATAAACTCCTGTGGCACCAGGATGGTGTTCAAGCGCGACGAGAAGCCCACAATGCGTGCGTTTATATGCATCGACTGCAGCGGATTGGCGTTTGAGGTGATGTAAAGGCGCAGAGGCACGGAGCTTATCATGCTCTCGTTCACCTGCGGCAGACCGGCCGACGTGGCAAACCCGAAGTTATAGAGTGCCAGATAGTCGCGACTCATTATTATAGGCACGGTTTTATCGCCGGGTTCAAAGCCCCATCCTGCCCCTTTCACGTCCACATACTCGTCGGGCAGCGACTCAAAAAAGAGGAAGGTGTTGAGACCGCGGTTCTGCCCGGGAGCCGTTATGCTTGCGGCCACGCGGAAATCGGCCGTGGTGAAGGGCGACAGCGACCTCACCCACGGCTGTTGTTGCAGGTCTTTGACCTCGTCGGAGGTAAAGGCTGTGGACGTGCCAAGGGTATTTTCCAGCGACACTTTTTTGTTTATCACCACATAGTCTTTCTTCATGAAAGAGTCTTCGGTGTTCCAGATTGGGCGGGCGTCGAGATATACCATCAGCCCGGCCACCACAATGGTCAGACCCACAAAATTGGCCAGAGCAAAGCCTATGGTCTGGGTCAGCGACAGGTTATGGCGCAGGAGTTTGCTTACAGGATTCATAATTCAAGCATAATAGGTTGCGGAATGGCCAGATGATTACCCACCGAGGTAGCCACCACGGCAGCTCCCTGGCGCAGAGCCTCGTCGAGAATCATCTTGGCGGCCAGCCGGTTGTTTTCGGCATCGAGGTGGCTTACCGGCTCATCGAGCATAATAAAATCGAACGGTTGACAGAGCGAGCGGATAATGCCCACACGCTGTTGCTGCCCAATCGACATTTTCCCCACGGGGAAATCGCGCCGGTCGGCAATGCCCAACTGTTCCATCCATTCCTCCACACGCTGCGGAGGGGTAAAGTCGGTGAGGCGTCGTTTCAGCTCAATGTTCTGCCATGCAGAGAGTTCGGGAAAAAGGTCCAATTCCTGAGGCAGATAGGCCAGAGCGGTACGCCGCAGCGCCAGCCAGTGGTCAATGTTGAAGTCGGCCACGTTCTGATTGTCAAACAGAATCGTGCCGCTGTAATCGCGCCGCGAGCCGTAGATATAAGCGCACATCGACGATTTGCCGGTGCCGCTGGCGGCTGCTATTATATACGTGTTGCCGCGTTCCAGCTTCACGTCCTGCTCCCAAATCTGCGAATGGCGCTTCGGTGTGCCCGCAAAGACTGCCGGCAGCGTGTGGCGCAGTTCTATTGAGCTGATATGCAGGGGATGTTTTTCCATCACAATGCTTGAAATTTGAAACCTTATCGAGTTATTTTACCTGATTTTTTCGCCTGCCACTCCCCTCTTATCACCATATTCTGCAACATAGGGCTTAAGAGCATCAGCAGGATGTTTTCTTCCGAGCCGGTGTATATTCTCACATTCATCTCCAAGTGTTGGTCGTCATCGTCGGCTTTCACGGCCATTGTCAGTCCGCCGGAGTGCATATTCATGAGCGGGAACTGCCTGTCGAGAGCCTGCGGCGACAGAGCCATGCCGAAGAGGGCGCCGTTCAGGTCATCTATGTGAGGCCATACAGCACCTTGTGCCACTTGTGCAGGCTGTCGGCCTATAAACAGCTGATTGCCGACCACATTCACCGGAAGGCTCTGAGGCAATGCTGCCGTCAGGGTATGGCTCAATGTTGTGGTGTCAGTGCCGGGAAGCAGTGTGGCAGTTACGGTCATGGCCGGCATGCCTGTGGAGTCGATAGCCATTGTGTTGACGGCTATGGCAAAGGTGCCGGCAAAGACGTCTGCGGCGTTCTGCGTCAGTGCCGACGGCATGGCTGCCGCTATCTGCTGCAGAGTGGCTTTCTGCAACCCTATGGCGGTAACTTTCTCGGCGTCGGGAAGCAGGGTCAGCAGGGCATTGCGGTCAATGACGGCGAGTGTGCCGGGGTTGCGCACCGGCTGAAATTGCTGATTGAGGAATTCTCCGTCCAGCTCAAGCTCATCGTCATCCACATCACCTTTCAGGCACAGATAACCGGCTTCTCCCAATATCTGCCGGGCAATCTGAGTCGCCACGGGCGAGTTGCCTGCCATGGCGGTCAGAGCGTCGCATTTTGTCAGCATTGCAAAACCGTCGTAGGCATCGTCAGCCAACATATCCGCCGCTTTCCGAGGCAACGCGTCATCACCTTTCAAGCGCGAGAGTTCATACACTTTACTTGCATCTGCATCCGACACCCAGAAGCGGTCGCCGATTATCGTCACCGGGCCGCAGACCTGTCTGTCGCCCTGATTGCTGAACTGCCTTCCTGTTCTGCTTTCAACCATCTGCATAAAGGCATCTTTGTCGGCCACGAAGCCTGTGATGAAGGTATGGCTCTCCACGCGGAACATCACCACTGCCGAAAGCCTTATGGCGCCGCTCTTCAGCAACTGCAGCAAAGCAGCATCAGCCTGCGGCTCAATGGCGGCATAACGCTGCGGCAGGGTGAGGCGGTTTGCGTCCACGGTGAGACGGAATTCCTTTGCCAGAGCCTCAATGTTGACACACACCACCGTTTCGGCCTCGGCGGGCACGTTGCGCAACAGCCTCCGCATATCGCGCCCTTCCGAGCACCCCATAAGCAGAAGCACCGCTGCCAGCAGAGCAGGCAGCAGCGCATTTCTGTAACTATTGTTTCCTGTCAGGAACATGTCTTAGAGTCTGTTCTCTTTCTTTGCCGCATTCAGAAGGCTTACCAGAGTACTCAGAGAATTTTTGTCGGAACCGGTGAGTATGCGCATTTCCATCTTAAACGAGTCGCCGTCGGGACGCAGGGTCAGCGATGCTCCGGTGAAGGGTATGGTGTTGCTGGGCAGATACGATTTCACCACTCCGGGAGCTACCACATAGCCGAAGTACGCACCTTCCAAGTCTTTGAGGCAGGCACCCGCTTTGGCTTCCTTGCCGGTGAACGAGGCTGTGCGCAGCAACAGGGTCGAACCCTTAACCGATACGTTGACAGCATTCTGTGTCATGGAGGTAACAGTCTGTCCCAGAGCCATGGCGTCGTCTCCCTCAGCCATCTTCACGGCCATCATCATGGGCATCATGGAGGCATTGCCCTCAGGTCTTACCTGAATACCAAGAGCCATTGTGCCGTCGATTTTCTCTATTTGGGGCACCTTCAGACCACCGTATGCGTTCATCAGAGAGCCGAGAGCGTTGGCCAGCTCAGGCTTGATGCCGCAGGCCGCAATCATGTCGAAATCGCCTGTGAGGCAGTTGATTGTGCCCATGTTGATTTTATCGAAGTATTTCGACAATGCTTTGCCGTCCACGGGAGCGCCCTTGGCGTCAACGGCGCACATAGTGGCCAGAATCTCACCCTTGTTGAAGCTGCAGTCGAAAGCCAGATGCTCAACAGCGCCAAGCACCATGGCCATCTGAGCCGGATTCAAGCCGCTGTTCGATTCGGCCAGTTCGGTGAGCACATCCATGGTGACGATGCCCGAGAGGTCGCAGTTGTCTTTTTTCAGCATCGACGATACCTCTTTGCTGAGGATGGAAGCATCTTTGTCCTGCTCCATGAATTTGGCCAGATTCTTTTCAGCATCCGTGTCGCAAATCCAGAAACGGTCGTTTACAACGGCTATTGAGGCACCACCGTCGGTGAGTATGCTGAAGGAGCCGTTCTTTTGGAAGGTGCTGTTGCTTTCCTTCTCCACAAAGCTCATGAAGGCATCGGCATCAGCCACGAAACCGGTGAGATAGAACTGTCCGTTCTCATAGAAGAAGGCCATGGGCGCCAGTTTCAAGGCGCCGCTCGACAGAAGCTTGGATACGGTGGGTTCACTCTCAAACAGGGTTTTCAGCTGATTGCTGAATTGCACCTTGTCGCCGTCAGTTTTCAGATTCAGGTCTTCAACTATCTTCTCATAGTTGATAACAACCACTCCATCGGCGTCAGCCGGCACAGAGCAGAGGAGTTTGTCTGTATTGTTGTCTGAGCAGGAGGCAAGACCCAATATCAGCGCTACGATTGCTGTTAGTGTCAGTATTTTTTTCATATAGGTTGGAGTTTTGCGCAAAGTTAACACAATCACGACACATTCACAAATATCTGTGCAAAAAAATTACAAGATTGAAAGTTACGCGGATGAAGCATCAGTACCGGTGGATAAAAATGCATTTGCACGGGTGGATAAAATTGTGTAGCTTCGCACTTGAAAACACCTTCTTACCTTAAATCTACTGCCTGACAAACGAAAGACACTTAACAGCGGTAATCCGCAGAGGCTGCTCCGAAAGAATCACGGGGCAGCCTCTCATTTATATTAGGTATGTGTAAGGGCTTATCTAAAGTATGTGTAAGGGCCTGTTATTCGGGCAGATAGAGTGGTTTCAAGGTCTTGGCGGTGGCTGAATAGGCAATCATCAGTCCCAACTGCCAGCCGTTGAAGCCGCCCTGGTCCGACGAATAAACGCCGCGCACGGCATACGGTGTAAGGCGAAGGCTCGACATCAGAGTCTGTCGTTTCTGACCCGAGCTTACCACAATGTTGCTGAAATGCCAGTCGAAGTTGACACCAAAATCTATATTGAGATCCTTGACCCTCATCTTGCGCTGCGGCATTCCCATCACCTCGTCACCCGATTCGTTGAACTCCAAGGGTCTGGCCGTCCAGGAATAGTTTGTCCATTTCACGCCTGCAAAGGGTATGATGCTGAAGTTTCTGCTGTCATAAACCGAATAGCCTGCGTTGAAGCCCCATGAGGTGTAATTGGCATTCTTCACATTGGCGCGAAACTTCTCGTCAGGGGCGCCCACGGTGGTCATGCGCAGTTTACGCAGCGTGGGTGAGGCAAACGACACGGCAGCTTCAAGATATATGCGCCGGAAAGCCACCTTACCGCCCACGGTAAAGTCCCATGCCCAAGAGAAATACTCATTCAGCCGTCCGGCCGTCCACCGTGGCCCGGTACCGATAAAGAGGCCATAGGTCCATGGCGTCGTTACCCATTCCACGCTGTCGGGCAATATGTTATCTTCTATGGTTACAGAATACGGATTCACCAAGGTGTCGGCCACTGCCGCATCTTTACCGCCGACCGGAGTTGCCGCTTCTGCCTGCGTGCTGACGGCGCCAAGTGCCGCTAATACAAGTATTATGGTTGCTGAAAATCTCTTCATAATGGCTTCATGGGGAAACAGGCTTGTTCCTCACTCCTTATTATAAAGCCTCAGAGTGTTAAAAAGTTTGCACGGACCTGTGTCTAAATTTAGTCAAAATTGAGTCAAATGCCTCCGCAGCTGCCTCAGGGCATTCCCTTTGAAGCTCGCTGAGGTGATCTCAAAAAAAATAAGCGGTAAAAAATCGACTTCTTTCAGACCGCATTTTTCCGCTTGCAAATGCCGTTGGCGAGAACTTCCCGAAAGGGCAAAAAAAAATTGATTGTCATCGCGACAACCAATCTCAATTAACCTTAAAATCTAATACCATGAAAAACTCAATGCAAAGATAATACATTTTTCAGAGATGTGGTTATAAAACTATGTTACAAAACATAGTTTAACTTTTATTTAACTTTGGTTTTGTTTTATTAACTCATTATTTTGCATTTCAAGCTGATTTCGGGTTTAAAACGGGCATCTTTCCTATTCTCCCGAATATCTGCATCCGCATCATGGCCATGGTATGTTTCCGCACTTTCCGGCATGGTTCATGCA
>UMAK01000171.1_pt1 | contig 36115 bp, 48 predicted proteins | sample 1963681 | NCBI WGS metagenome assembly UMAK01 (sample SAMEA4835913, study PRJEB28245) | human gut metagenome | biome: gut microbiome; material: fecal sample | place: Denmark | collected 2008 | reverse complement strand
GGAGCAGGTCGTGTACCGCAAGGTCTGCATCGAACTCCTCCGGGAACTGTTCGACGCCCTGCCGAAGAAGGAACGGGATATTCTTGGCAAGGTCTGCGGCGTGTTCGGATACCCGGAGATGACCTTGAAAGAGATCGGGATGTATCACATGATGAAGGAGTCCGCCGTAGAGAAGGCAAAGAGCCGTGCTGTCGAGAAGCTGAGAGAATCCTATCCCGGCAGCAGGCTTCAGGTATGGAGGGCTGTTCATCGTATGATGCGGAGGCCGGTCCTGCCGTCGGAGGAGGACAGTGAGCTGCGGCGCAATTTTCCGCAGTATGTCCGTGCTTTGGCAGAGGTCTATGCTATACTGGAGGAAGCCGTTGCAAGCGGAGAGCGATACTTAGGCGAGAATGAGAGTTCCAATACCTGTGAAAAGTAAAGCTGGAGGCGTATGTAAAGATTGTGGATGGTCCTCTTACTGCATAGCCGAATCTGCCGCCGACAGCGAAAACTGCCGAGCGGCAGTCTTACAATATGGGAAGATAAGTAGTCAACTCAAAATTTTTTACAAAATTCTTTGTAAGATTTTTCGTTTTTCGCAGTCTTATAAGTGAACGGGACAAGGAGGTGAGCAGGTGACGGACTTTGAACAGATATACAAAGACTATTTTCGGGATGTGTTCCTCTATGTGCGGCGGCTGTCCGGCGGGGACGAACGGCTGGCAGAGGATATTACCAGCGAAGCCTTCTTCCGTGCTCTTCGCCGCATTGACAGCTTTCGGGGGGATTGCGACATCCGGGTGTGGCTGTGTCAGATCGCAAAGAATTGTTACTATACCCATCTGAAACAAAGCCGCAGGACAGAGCACACAGCGGATATGGAACAGCTTATATCGGAAGCGGAGGAATCACCGGATGAAATGCTGCTGCGCAGCGAGAATGCCCAACAGGTAAAACATCTGCTGCATGAGCTTCCCGATCCGTACAAAGAGGTTTTCATGTGGCGTACCCTTGGCGAATTGAGCTTTAAGGAGATCGGGAAGCTGTTTCACAAGACGGAAAACTGGGCTTGCGTCACCTATCACCGCGCACGAAAAATGATCCAAAAGGGAATGGAGGTTGACAAAGATGAAAAATGAATGCAGTATCATCCGCGATATTCTGCCTCTGTATGTGGAAAACATGGTATCGGAGGATACGTCGGAGTTTGTAAAGGAGCATCTGGAAAGCTGTCCCGCCTGCCGTGCGGAGCTTGAAAAACTGCGGGAGCCTGTGGAGGTGCAAACAGAGCCGCAGCCCGACATGGACGCCGCGCCGCTGAAACGGCTGAAAAAGGCACTGCTGATGAAAAAGGTGCAGACCATCCTATGCACGGCGGCGGTGCTGCTGGCGCTGATGCTGTCGGTCATCTCCTTTCTGACTGCGCCGGAATACTTCGCCTATTCGCCGGAGCTGGTGACTGTGACGGAGGAAGCAAACGGTGCGGTGACGCTCTCTTTCAGCAACGAGGTCACGAATTATAAGCTCCAACAAATCGCCGACCCCGATGATCGCAACACTGTCTACCATCTTGAGGTGTGGACCTCCGTATGGGACAGAGCGTTCCATAGACCCGGCGTACAGGCTGTGACCGCAGTACCGGAGAGCGGCAAGCCGCTTCTCGTTTATTTCACGCAGTTTATCAACGGACACGCCGAAAGCTCCAGCGATAGCTCGGTGTGCATCTACGGCACCGCGCCCGACAGCGGCGGCTGGGTCGCTTTGGCGGGGCTTTCTTTGGGCTATTGGCTGCTATTCAACATCGCCCTGTTCCTGATCCTTATCGGGGTATGGTTCAAGCTGCGCAGGAAAGAAAAATCCCGCAGCCGGGTGGAGCGCCTGCTCCCGATCCCTATCGCATACGGGCTGGGGCATCTGTGTGTCATGGGCTTTCGCACTGCATCCTGTTCGGAATGGCGCGACTTTCAACTGATCCTTGCAGTCGGCGTTCTGTTCTACTGCGCGATGCTGCTGGCATTGAGTATTTTTTATAATGTAAAAGAGCTGCGGGGTGTAAAAAGAGAGGGTGAGAACGAATAGCGGTCTGACCATTTGGAAAGTAGGTGTACCATGAGAAAACTTGTGATCCTTTGCTTTGCCGTCTGTATGACCGTGCTTACGGTACTATCCCTGTTCAATTTTGCACAGGACGCAGAGGAAAGCATGATACTGGATAAGCGGGCGGTAATCCTCGAAAAGCCGGAGACATTGAGCAACCGCGAATTTTTGGGACAGATAGATACTGCACTCGGAAAGATCGGCGCAGACATTATGTACCGCTACGCGGAGTTGGATGGGGACAAGCCACTGTACCGCTACTATAAGACCAGCCATACCGACAGCTTTCTTTCCGTTTCTACCGGGAAAGGGAGCGTGAGGCTGGAATCGGACGAGTTCTTTTCCACTGCAAAGCAGCCGGGAGCTATGGCGCTGCATCTGTCCTCGCTGTTTCAAGATACCGCCATCTATCCACTCATGCAGGCGCAGCAGCATGACTTGACCGCCGCGACCTGGTATGTGGCGGAAGGACAGCTTGACGCGGTGCTTCATGCGCTGAAAGGCTTGGGCTATTCCGTAACAGCAACCAACGAAAGGCTTTTGTCTACCAAACTGCCGCTTTATTTCCTGTTCATTCCTGCCTTTATGCTCTGCGTCAGTATCGTATTCTACACCCTGTCCGCAGGCAAGAAAAATGTGCTGAAAAAAATGGAGGGCTATACCACGGGGAATATCCTGCTGGGGGAGATCAAAGCCTTTGCCCCTGCTTTGTGTCTTTGCTTTCTGCTGATTTTTGCCGCCGCCATGATTTGCGCCGTGTGGCTTCATCCGGTGGCGACCTGGCAATTTGGTCTGTTCCTGCTGGGGGATTGTCTGTGGCTGCTCGTTCCTCTGATACTGGGCATCCTGCTCTCCCTGTTGTTCCTCTCCGGGCAGCGCAGCGCGGAGTATGTGAAGGGCAAAGTTCCAAAGCGCGGGATCTACATTACAAACACGCTTGCGAAAGCTGCTTTTCTAATCTTTATTCTATTCTCTCTCACCATTGCCATGCGGAACATCACGCAGATCTACAACACCTTCCATGCAGCGGAGTTCTGTTCGCAAAAGACAAAGGGCTATGTGACTGTCCCTCTGAACAATGTTAATTCCGGCAGAGCACCGGAGGGCGCGGATTATCTGGCGTTCTATTATGCCACAGTGGATCGCTACAATGGAATACTCATGGCAGCCAACGATTTTAATTACGACCTGTTTGAAGGGAAAATGCTGGGAGAGGCATACGGTCAGGATTATGCCCACATCAACCGAAACTACCTTGCGTTCAACCCCATCTATGCGCTGGACGGGGAGCAGATCGGTGACGCTCTGCTTTCCGATACCCATGTGAATATTCTGCTTCCAAAGTCCAAGGAATACAGGCGGGATGAGGTACGGGAGCGCGGCGCGAGCTGGGGAAATTCCGGGGATGTGAATATTGTCCTCTACGATGATAAAGCGTCTGACATATACTCCTATAACGCCAGCACAGGGCTTGGGGGCAACGGCGCTCTGCCCGCGCCCATCCTTGTAGTCAAGGAAGGTGACCTGCTGGACGGGCTTTTCATCGAAGCATGGTGTTCACAGGGGGCGTATTTCCTCTATGTTCCCACCGATGATCCGTATGCGGAGCTGCTGCCTATCCTGCGGGAAACAGGGATTGACGCGGCGACCGTTTCCACACCGACCGTCGCCGCCACCTTTGATAAAATGCTCCATCATCTGACCTATATGCTGATGATTTGGGGCGTACAGGCTTTGGTGCTGCTGATTGGGCTGTTCTGCCTGATCTTATTCGGCGCAAGGCTCTACTGCGACAATTATAGGGACAGGATCGCCTGTAACCTGATTGAAGGGCATTCCCTTTTGAGCTGTATTCGCACCCATCTCGTGCTGACGGTGCTGTACTATGGGGCGGTAGCGGCAGGGCTGCTGCTCTTAAAGCTCGCCATCGAGCTTGACTACAATATCCTGCTGGGTACATTTCTCGCGGAGCTGCTGATCACGCTGCTGGCTTGCGGCAGCATTGCCCGGAAAAACCTCTATCAGATTGTGAAAGGAGCGGAAGCATGACTGCCATTACTTTATCCAATATCAATAAACGCTTCGGGGAGAAAGTCCTGTTTCGGGATTACTCGCTGCATATTGAAGCCGGAGAGTTTGTCGCCATCAAGGGCGAAAGCGGAGCCGGAAAAACAACTCTCCTGAACATCATAGGACTGCTGGAAACGCCGGACAGCGGCAGCGTCACCCTCTGCGGCGCAAGAAACCCGTCCTTTTCCTCCCGCGCTGCGGTTCATCTGCGGCGGCACAAGCTGTCCTACCTGTTTCAGAATTACGGGCTGGTGGACACCGACACCGTGGAAGCCAACATGAAGCTCGCCACCCGGTTCGGTAAAGCAAAGGGCAAGGCAGAGAAAGAACGCATCGCGGATGCGCTGGCACAGGTGGGGCTTTCGGGCTATGAGCGTCGTAAGGTCTACACCTTGAGCGGCGGTGAGCAGCAGCGGGTGGCGCTGGCAAAAATCATTGCAAAATCCCCCGACATTATCCTTGCGGATGAGCCTACGGGCAGTCTTGACGAGCGCAACCGCAGCTATGTGATGGATATTCTCAAAGAGCTGAACCGACAGAGGAAAACCATTGTTGTTGTGACACATGATCCCTATGTGAGCGATTGCGCCACACGGCATATTGCGCTGTGAGAGGACGGAGGGTAAAGCTATGCGAAAAAAGAACTGGGCTGCCTTGCTGTGCTCGATCCTGATTCTTGCGAGCTTAGGGCTTGGCGTTTCCATCATTTACTCGGACTACTATTTTAGCCCCGTGTCGGGCTTGCAATCCTTTACTGTCGCGGACGTCTCCCGGACATACCTTCATCCGGAGGAGGACACAGGCACGCCAAGCGCCGCCGCGCCGTCCGATGAGCTTTATGTGCTTCTGGAACGCTGGGCATTGGAAAACGAGGCGACAATCCTATACAAGAACGGGTTTGCCGCAGGCTGCGGCATCCTGGACGGTTCGAATTGGCTCCGTGAAGCCGTCGGGCTTTCGCTGCCTTGTGACGCGCAGGGCGTATTAACCGCAGAGGACGCGGCTTTTTCGGAAACCTATGTGCGCGACGGACGGTTTTTGCCGGACGCGCTGGGGCTGCCTGTACTGGGAACCTATCGAGAACAGGATGTGCCTTCCGTTATCTCCAATGCAGGGTTTCTCTATCCGTTGTCCATGAGCGGGGCGAAGGACGGAATGTACTTCACAGATGGCGCGGACACCAGTGGTCTGACGGCCCTGTTCGAGAGCCGCGGCTATACGGTCACTGACCAGCGGCAGCATTTGAGCCTTCCTGCACTGGCGGCGAAGCTTCTAACGGACAGCGTTCTTTCCAGAGCGATTTCCGCTGCCATGCTCGGTTTGATCTTTTGCTTCTCCTATGTGGTGCTGACCATGTATCGGGAAAATGACCGCCGCTATCAAATCTATCATTTGTTTGGGCTGTCAAAAGCACGGCTGTTCCTCCGCTCCACCCTTACGGCGATGGGTATTGCACTGACGGCTGCTCTGCTTTTCGGCGTGGCGCTGTACCGGGGGCTGACCTATATGCCGGACAGTGATCTGACCACGCTGCTGATAGGTACTACGGCAGGGTTTGTACTGTTCTCACTGATTTTGAACTGGGCGGGCTACTGCGGAACAGCCGCATGGTTGGGGAAAGGGGAAAGATGATATGACACTGATCAGGCAGGTGGTCCGGGATTTGGTCAAGGATGTTGGATGGGTCGTTTTTTACGGCTTTTTGACCGCAATGTCCATCATGGCTTTCGTGCTGGTGGGATTGAGCTACCAGCATGTCGCGTCACAAAATGATGCAATCCGTCGTTTTACGCAAAACGATGTGAGCATGGTGCGGGTAAAGGATTTGAGCAGCCTTATGACAGCGGCTGACCGGGAAACTACCGCACAGCCTGTCAGAACAGGCAGCGGGCGGCAGCAGAGCCTCGTGGAGCTGTTTCAAAAGCATGACAACCTCGGCAGCCTCGTCCTTCTCCCCGGCATCGGCGGGTATCAGCAGACCATCGTTTATGTGGGTGCCTATACCCGGCTGACAGCATTCCCGTTTCCGGCAGGCAGTGATGCACCCATCGCCGCGGTTTCGCCGGACTGCGCCGGGGACGAAGGAAAGACGCTCCGCATCGGAGATCACGAATGCACAGTAACCGTTGTTCCATCCGATATGGACGTTTACCATCCGCTGCACTACATTCCGCCCGCATCGGAGAATCTGAAGAAAACGCTCTATGTTTTCTCGCCATCCTGTGAGGATGCCCTTTCCCTCGCGGCGTTTCCGCACGTATCGGTGGATATGTTCATAGACCGTCTGATTCTTGCCGAACCCACAGAGGAAAGCACCGCCGATGTCAGGTCGTTCCTGTATCAAAACTATTCCGCCTATGCGGAGATACAGTCAACGGAAAACTTTTTGCGGCTTTCCTCCGCAAGCAGCACCCGCACCCATCAGGCGTATCTTCTGTTCTACATCATGTCCACGCTGGTTTTATTCGGTGCGCTGCTGCTGAACACCTATCGCATCCTGCGACGCAGGATCCCGGAATATGCGGTGCACCATCTGTTTGGCGCAACACAGCGGTTTATCTTTGCAAGGATGTATCTGTTCGTGTTGGGATACCATGTGATCCCGCTTGCGGGAACGCTCCTGATCCTGTCATTGAACAGGCTCGCGTCGCCGCTGAATCTTCTCATGGTATTCGCAGCCACCATGGGCTCGGCGTTCCTTGTCACAAGTATCGTGCAGCAGCGTTTTGTATCTAAATTTTCACAGGGATTAAGGAGGGAATGAACTATGCCGGGAATCACCGTTACACAAGCCTGCAAGAGCTATGAAACCAGCCACTACACCGTAAAAGCGGTAAATCACGCCGATCTTTCCGTGGAAAGCGGCGAAGCCGTCGCCATTGTCGGACCTTCCGGCAGCGGCAAGTCCACACTTTTGAGCATTATCGGTCTGATTTTGAAGCCAGATTCCGGAAGCGTCGCCGTGGACGGAAAGGAAGTCCTGAACATGAGCGACAGGCGGTGCAGCGCTTTCCGAAATGCCTCGTTCGGCTATATTGTGCAGGACTTCGCCCTGCTGGACGATGAAACCGTATACCACAACATCCGAATCCCCTTGCTTTACAACAGGCAGATCAAGCGCAGGGAGCACAAGCCCCGAATCAGGGAGATCGCGCAGAAGCTGGACATATCAGACAAGCTGAACCGCAAGGCAGGCAAATTGTCTGGTGGAGAGCGGCAGCGGGTGGCGATCGCCCGTGCAATCGTCTGTGACCAGCCGATCATCCTTGCGGACGAACCCACCGGATCACTGGACGCGGCGAACAAAGCGAATGTCATGGACATCCTCATGCGGCTCTGCAAGGAAAGCGGCAAGACGCTGATCATCGTTACGCACGACCCTTCGATTGCCGAACGCTGTGACAGGATCGTTCAGATGACGGATGGCCGCATTGAGGGAAACGGAGAAAACTTGACGTGAGAGGGCGTGCGCCCATTACCATGGATTTCAGAATCAAACAGCCGCAAGCCACCATTTTTGATGACTTGCGGCTGTTCTGTTCAGCAGCTCTTTTGGTAACTCTCCATCTTGTACGCTTTGCTTCGCCGAAGCGCTGGAAATGCACGATCTCCCGGGCCCGCAGGAACTTGATGACATCGTTGACGTCCGGGTCGTCGGACAGGCGCAGGATGTTGTCATAGGTGACCCGGGCCTTCTGCTCTGCTGCAATCATATAAGAACAACTTGTGATTAAAAGTTCCAGTGAATTTCAATCGGAACGTTCCTTGTTCCCGGAATACGCTTGCCGACGGATATATAATCAATCAGCGTTTCCACGATCTCGCGGGTAAGGTGTTCCAAGTTGGTGTATTGTTCAATCAGTTCGCGGCGATTATCGCCCGCCGCAATTTTTTCTTCGATTTCGGCTAACTGCTTTTCTCCGTCAGCAATTACACGTTCCAAACGTTCACGCTCTGTGGTAAAATCTTTAGACATTTCTACATAATCGCTTTCAGAAATTAAGCCCTTGACCTTATCCATGTAAAGCTCCCGAATACCTTTTGAATACTCTGCAACCTTTTTTTCGTAGACTGCAATATCAGAGAGTAGACGGGCTTTCTGCTCCTGCAAGTTGTCGCAAAACTCAATGTTCTGTTCTAACTCGTCTTTGTCAAGATAATCGGTTGCTAAACGGTTAAGCTCATCTATTACAAGCCTTTCCAATTTGTCAACAGAGATAAAAGAGCCGATACAAGCGTCCTTTGCCACATGGCGGTTGGAGCATTGTAAATAATGTTTGCTTCCGCGCCCCGGTGCAGACTTTGATGAACGCATGGTGTAACCGCAGTTAGCGCACCGGGCTTTTCTTGCAAATAAACCGACTGTGCCAACGTCAAAGGGCTTTGCCCTCTGTTCGATTAACGCCTGTACTCTGTCCCATAACTCACGATCTATAATCGGCTCATGCGTACCCTCTACGACATACCACTCACTTTTGGGACGGGGCTTGTTCTGCTTCGTCTTATAGGAAACGCTGCCGTATTTTCCTTGCACCATATTACCGATATAGATTTCATTTATCAGCATATCAGAAATAGCAAAGTATTTCCAAAGGGTGCTGTTCTTTGTTTTCGGCTGCTGATACCGCAAGCCATGCAGACGCTTATATTCAGTTGGATTTGGTATGCCCCTGTCATTGAGCATACGGGCAATCGCAGTTTTTCCGTAACCCTGTGCGAATAGGGTAAATACTTCTCGGACAACGGCTGCGGCTTCTTCGTCGATTATCAAGTGTCCCTTTTGGTCGGGGTCTTTCTTGTACCCGTAAAGGGCAAATGCGCCGATATGAAAACCGTTCACTCGTCTGTTGGTTAAAACGCTGCGGATATTCTCGGACATATCCTCCAAATACCACTCATTGACAAGTCCGTTGATTTGACGTGACTTTTTGTTTCCTTTGTTGGCGGTATCGGCATTGTCAACAATGCTGATGAAACGAATACCCCAAATAGGGAATAACCCGTGTATGTACTTTTCAACTAATTCCAATTCACGGGTGAAGCGGGATTGTGTTTTACAGAGGATAATATCAAATTTGTGCGCTTCTGCGTCTTTGAGCAGACGGTTAAATTCCGGGCGTCGTCTATCTGAACCCGTGTAGTCGTCGTCGCTGTATATGTTGTAAAGTTCCCACCCCTGTTCCATAGCGTATTGCAGCAGCATAGTCTTTTGGTTCTGTATGCTGTTGCTGTCGTCGGTTTCAAATTGCTTGTTTCTATCTTCTTCGGATAAGCGGCAATAAATCGCAACTTTCATGTTCATATCTCCTCCAAGAGATAGAACAAGCTATTTCCACTATGATTATACCATAACGGAAACAGCTTGTCATGATTTCTTGCGAGAATTAACATTTTTGTTTCGTTCTAATCTATTGATAAGCTCAATCCACTTTTTTGTGAATTGGCTCTTTGAAGTAGTGTTCTCGCCGCTTTTGAAAACACTCTTGCATATCGTATCTGTTTTGGATTTATCGTTTTTCTCCATGATTAGCCCCCTTTCGGAAAACTGCTAATACACTATATGAAAAGCGGCAAGTCCACTATTACAACAAAAAATATAATGGTGCTTTAATCGGACGGTTGTTAGCACAACCTCACGGGAGTTTCACCCCTGCATGGTTCTCATGCAGCCCTACCCATTGCCTGCGACGCTTTTAACGCTCGGACTGTGGCTGTAAGGGAGTATCATTATGTATTCTGCGCGTCATTGCCCGCAAGCTGCCAGCTCGCTTTGCGGCGTCGGTGTTAGTCGCTCGTTCTCCGATGGGGAAGTCATGGCGCACCCGCCGTATGGCTCGGCGCAAAAGGAACGTATCCGATTTGCCCTATACTGCGTCGCCGTTATCTTGCGTCGCTTTCTTTGTCAAGGAGCAGGGTCAAGGTCAGATTGAACGCGCAAAGCGGAAAGGGGGACGCTTTGCATTTTGCGTTAATCTGCCTTGAAGTTAAGGACAGCCCGCATGAGCTTTGCTTGCAGCCGCTCCCGCAAGTCCTCATCTATGCCCCAATAGGTATTGCCGCTTTCGTCGCGGATTTTCTGCATAGACAGGTGGGCCATGTAGCTTTGGTAATGCTGCAAGACAAGTTTCATAGCGTCGGGGTCGCCCTTCGTCGCGGCTAAAATGACCGGGTAAGGTAATAAGCCGCGTTCATCGGAATTGTTGCTAATCGTTCCATTCATCGGCTCGTTCCTCCAAATATCGTTTCAGCAGTTCAAAAGAGCTTGTGCGCCGATACTGTACTGTGCTGCGGGGGATCTTCATCGCTTCCGCAATTTCAACGTCGGTCATGTTGAAAAAGTAGTACAGCAATACGGCTTGTCTTTTTTCGTCCGGCAGGGTGTGCAGAGCTTCGGCAAGCAGTTTTGCGGTAATCTTCAAGCCTCCTGCGCAAAAGGCTTCTTCGTTGCCGTCTTGAAAATACTTGTCAACGGTGTAAAGCTGCCTTTCTTCCTGCGGGGTCAGGTCTGAAAAGATCACTTCGCGGAGTTGCCTACGCTTTCGCTCTCGGCAAGCGTCAATCAGTTCGTTTCGTAAAGCGCGTTTGCAGTACGCATTAAACTCACATCTCGTTTGCCATTCCAGCCGATTAGGGTAATCCATGTTCTCACCCCCTTTCGTCCCGGGGGCGGGTTAGTATTTATCCCCTTTCGGCAACCCTCCACGGCGAAGCCGTGAATATGCCAACCGAAAAAGAAAACTTTTTCAAAAAAACTTTTGGAGAAGCAAAATGCGCCCGACTGCAAAAAGCAGACGGGCGCAAGGGACTTGCCGGCAGTATTTAGATGTATTGACAGTTCATGCTCATGGGCGAAATATCCCGACGGTGGGTAAAGGCTTTTTTTGAGCGTAGGCTATTTGGCGGGGTAGTACAAACAAAAATGAACATGACGATACCTCCTTGATACCGCCATATCCTTAAAAATGGGCGACTTTAATACACCCTCCGTATTTCCATTTTTCAAAAGGAAAAAGGCGGCTTTGATTGTTATTTCAAAACCGCCGCTTAAACTGTAACCTTAATTAGCTGACAGCAACGGTTTATAAGCTGTAATCTGTCAGCAATCGTATAGGCAGAATGTAGTTGTCAAAGAAAAGAGCCGATAACCGCAAACTAAAATCTGCGTGTTATCGGCTCTGCGTCTTTGCGTCTGGCTCTTTGATAACTGACATATTTAATTGTTTTACATTGATTAGCGTTTCCTGTTTACACTTTGGGCAAAATAGCGGGAAGTTTTCAAGCACCGTATCGCTTCGTATCTTAATCCGCGTTTTGCTGTTACAGATCGGACACAATATAAAATCTGTTTGTTTCATTGTTTTAATTTCAAAATTACAGTTGCTTTTTGTTAAATATAGGTATACTTACGGCAAAGCATATCAAACTTGCAACCACTGTAATTAAAATAGCTACGATGTATGTTTTTGCTACTGCAACACCGTAAATCAAAGGGTTTCCGTTGGCTAATAAGGTCGGCAAATATTTACTTATTTTAGGAAGCAAGCCGAGCAGATAAGACGCAAGGACAACGCTACCCGTTCCAACAAGCACACCTGTGTTTGAATTTGCAATCGTAGAGAATAAGATCATCAACGAAATTACACACACACCGAACAGCCACCAACATACCACAGAAAGGATAAGGTTTTGTGCTACCGAATTATCCCAGAAATATGCGTTATATCCGTATGTGATCCCAAAGCACAGCCAATAGCCAACCGTCCAAAGAACAGTAAGCACAACAGTTTTAGAAACAACGACCTTAAAGCGTTCAAGCCCTTTGGTTAAAGACAGAACCAACGTGCCCGATTGATATTCCTTGGTGAAGATGCTGCTTTGAAGCAAAACAAAGACAATCAATCCAAGTGGCATATTCTTAAAGAATTGCACCCATGAATCCATTGCGCTTACAGTTACAGGCGTTACAGTCATACCGCTTTCCGCAAGGGAATCTGCCAATATCTCAAGCAGCCAAGGTGTTATTTTTGCAACAGCCGGATTCATAACGCCGAGCAGAACAAACAGTATGCCGAGAATCATCAATCTGCCCGAGCGAAACTGTTCCATTGTTTCTTTTTTTATAAAGGCAAGCAAGGATTTCATTTCTCAACCACCTCCATAAACAAAGACTCCAACGTTGGCTCTGCTCGTTCCAATTTCAAAAGTGCGATATGCTTATCCGCTATAAAGCGCAGTATATCAAATACGGTGTAATCGCCTTCGCAAAAAACAAGTTGATTTCTGCCGATTTGTTGCATATTAGGAAAAGTTTGCTGAAGAATGAGCATATCTGTATCATTTCCCGTTTCCAACTGATATTCTTCACTGCGGTATCTCGTTTTAATGTCGGAAAGTTTTCCTTGAACACCTACCACGCCGTTATTAAGAAAGGCCACGTCGGTACAAATGCGCTCTACGTCTGAAAGGATATGCGTGGAAAACAACACCGTCGTCTGTTCTCTGATAGCCAAAAGAATATCCAATATTTCTTTTCTTCCCACGGGATCAAGCGCAGAAGTGGGTTCATCACAGATCAACAGCTTTGGTCTATTTAAGAGAGCCTGTGCAATACCCAAACGCTGTTTCATACCTCTTGAAAAACCTTTTATGTGGTGCGTTTTATTCCCAAGTCCAACTAACTCCAATAGTTCCTTACAACGCTCTTCATTCTCCGTTCGCTTCATTCCTGTAATTTCGCCGCAAAAGTGAAGATATTCTGCCGCCGTCATAAACGGATAAAACTCCGGTACGTCGGGCAGATAACCTATATAACGATTAGTTGTTGTTTGTCCGTAAACCACTTTTTCACCGTTTACTATAATCTCACCTGTATCCGCTTTTAAGAGGCCGAGTACCATTTTCATCGTCGTTGTTTTGCCTGCGCCGTTTTTACCTATAAATCCGAATATGCTATGCTCTGGTACAGATAAATTCAGCCCATTCAAAACCTTTTTATCACTAAAACGCTTATACAGATTGGAGATGTATAACATATCCATTACGCATCCTCCTTTCCGAACAGAAAGTAAAGGATCGGCCCAACAAAGTTCATCAGTACAATGGTGATGATAAGCCACAAAGTACGATTTCCACGCTTATAGGTGTTATGGGTCAAAATGTGATGCAATGTATAACCCAACAGCGCAAATTCCGCAATTACAAGCGGAATCAAAAACGGAAGAAATTCCATAACCTTATCCATTTTTCTTTTCCTCCTTTCCGTAAGTTTCTACACAGAAGCCGTGATATCCACAACAAGTACAGGTCAGCTTTCGGAGTGTCGGTGTATGTCTTGCCCAAAATGCTTCCTTAAAATTTGGTTTGAATACTTCATGGCACCGTGGACAGATATACGCAACTCGCTTGAAGTAAAAGTTGGATACCCAGATTCCATACGGAATCGCTAATAAAGCCCAAACAATGATAGGCCACCATATTCCTGTAGCTATCCACATAATAATTGATGTCCACTGAATTATGCCGATAGGAATACCCGAAATTAACAAAATGGCATGAAGCTGATTCATTTTCTTTTTGTTTTCCAGCGCATATGCTATATCACCGATAGATTCAACAGAGAAATTCTCCATACTCTTTAGCTCTCGTCTGATGCCGTCGATCATTTCCAGCTTCGCTTTGCGCTCACTGACTTCTTCTTGCAGAAGCTGCTCTTGCTGTTCTAGTAAAACAGAAATAACACTGCCCGGATTATCTTCAGAAAGTAGTTCACCAATGCTGTTAATTGAGATTCCTGCATCACGAAGAAAGCAAATGATCTTCATTCGCTTCAAATCCTGTTCAGAGTATAGCCGACGTCCACCCTCTGACAATTCGCTGGGAATGAGAATATTTCTGGAATCATAATACTGTACCGTTCGGACAGATACGCCACAGAGCTTTGCAATTTCTCCTGTTGTGTACTTTGACATAGCTTCACCTCCTTACACTGCCTATTTTACATCATTACGCAGCGTCATAAGCAATACCTCACGCAAGGGGATTTTTCAAATATTCTCGATTTTTCGTTGAGTTTTAACTATAAATCCTATTTTGGTTTCTTTATGATGTAGCATTTTTAGGTCGATTTGCGATTTTCTTTTCGCCGTCCGTCAACGGGCTTTTCTGTGTCTTTGGGAATAAGCCACATATAGCCGATTTTTGAAACGCCGGGTATGCGGTTTTCCTCGCATAGCTTCTGTACGCGCCGCTCTGATATGCTCCATTTCTTTGCCGCTTGCGGGCAAGACATATATTCCATGTTTCATACACCCTTTCACATAATTCTACAAGTATAATTATATACGGACAGCCGAATAAAAATCAAGGGACTATCTGTGAATTATATGCTTTATTTCGGTCAAGTCTATGATATGTGTACTCATATCGAAATCGAAAGGTGAACAGTAAAATGTAGTAGGGTGAAATGAGATGAAAAGAGAAGTCGCAAGATTTGATTTTAAGGCTTTCGGTCAAGCCATAAAAGCAGCAAGAAAGGCAAAGGGCATATCACGCAATCAGTTAGCGGATAAGATGAACATCGCTCCCCGCTATATCGCGTCCATTGAGAATAGCGGACAGCACCCAAGCCTGCAAATCTTTTATGAGCTTGTTACGCTTTTAGATGTTTCGGTAGACCAATTCTTTTTCCCAGACAAGGAAACAGATAAGTCCACACAACGGCGGCAGCTTGAAACATTGCTTGACAGCATGGACAACAAGGATTTGACAGTTATCACTGCCACAGCGAAAGCAATACAGGAAGTCAAAAATGAAACTGCGGGGGAATAAAATCCCCCGTTTTTTCGTGCATACAACCATTGGGAACGCCGCAAATTGCGGTGTTTTTTCTTTTCTGCGTTAGGTTTTGGCATTTCCTCGTTTTTAGCGTGGAAGAAAGCAAACAGAAGAATAGCAAGCATAGGAAGCGGGTACCCACTTCCGTATTTTCGACCTCCCGCGCTGCGGCGCATCGGTCGAAAATTGCTTGCTGGGAAGTGTCCCAAACCCTCAAACAGCAGAAAGGAGCGTGAATACATGGACGGACGGAAAAGGACGGTGCAGCTAAAGTTTCGCGTGACGGAAGCCGAGCGCGATTTGATCCTTGAAAAAATGAAGCTGATACCAACACGGAACATGGCGGCGTATCTGCGGAAAATCGCAATCGACGGATATATCATTCAGATAGACCATAGCGACATAAAGGCAATGACCGCCGAGATACAGAAGATCGGGGTCAACGTCAATCAGATCGCGCGGCGCGTGAACAGTACGGGCAGCGTCTATCAAGAGGACATAGACGAGATAAAGGGGGTGCTGAATGAGATATGGCGGTTACAAAGATTAAACCTATTAAAAGCACGTTGAGCAAAGCCCTCGCCTATATCCAAAATCCCGCCAAGACAGAAGAAAAACTGCTGGTGTCCTCTTTCGGGTGCAGCTATGAAACGGCAGATATTGAGTTTGCATATACCCTGTCGCAAGCGTTGGAGAAAGGCAGCAATTTAGCCCACCACCTTATGCAATCCTTTGAGCCGGGGGAAGTCAGCTATGAAAAGGCGCATGAGATAGGTCGTCAGCTTGCCGACGCGGTAACAAAGGGGCAATACGAATATGTGTTGACTACCCACACAGACAAAGGACACGTCCATAATCACATTATTTTCTGTGCGGTCAATTTCATCGACCACCGCAAGTACAATTCCAACAAGCGGAGCTATTACGGCATACGCAACATCAGCGACAGGCTGTGCCGGGAAAACGGCTTGTCCGTCGTTGTCCCCGGCAGGGGCAGCAAGGGAAAGAGCTATGCGGAGTTCCAAGCGGAAAAGACGGGTACAAGCTGGAAAGGCAAGCTGAAAATTGCCGTTGACGCGCTTATCCCGCAAGCGTCAGACTTTGCCGATTTTCTGCGGCTGCTGCAAGCTGCGGGCTATGAGATAAAGCCCGGTAAATACATATCTTGCCGCGCACCGGGGCAGGAACGCTTTACCCGTCTGAAAACTCTCGGCGCGGATTATACAGAGGAAGCCATAACGGAGCGTATCAAGGGCAGGCGCACCCGCGCCGCCAAAGCCCCGAAGCAGGAGCGCGGCGGTATCTCCCTTGTTATCGACATTCAGAACAGCATCAAAGCACAGGAAAGCCGGGGCTATGAGCATTGGGCGAAAATCCACAATCTCAAACAGGCGGCAAGGACGCTGAACTTCCTCACGGAAAACAGGATTGACAGCTATGCAGAGCTTTCCGCAAAAATCGCGGAAGTGAACGCGGCAAGTGAACAGGCGGCAGGCGCATTAAAGGGCGTCGAACGGCGGCTTGCGGATATGGCGGTGCTGATTAAGCATATCACGACATACCAAAAGACAAAGCCCGTGTATGACGCATACCGCAGAGCAAAGGATAAGGCGGCATACCGCGCCGCCCATGAGAGCAGTATCATATTGTTTGAAGCCGCTGTAAAAGCGGTCAAGCCCGCGTTGGTCGGCGGCAAGCTCCCCAATGTCGCCGCCCTGCAAGCGGAATATGCCGCGCTCGGAGAGCAGAAAGAAAAGCTATACGCCGACTACGGCAAGCTGAAAAAGCAGGTCAAGGAGTACGACGTTATCAAGCGGAACATCGACAGTATTTTGCGGCGCGAAAGTGAGCCGGAGCGGGGCAAGGAAAATGTGCGCGGATAAATGCGGATTGTGTGGAAATCTCCGAAAAAGCATGGTATGATGAAACTATCCCAATGTAGGACTGCTGAACGCTATCCATATTTTTACGAAACAGAGGTGAGGTTATGACGCGGGGCGAGATTTGGAAAGACTTTTTTAAGAAAACGGTTTTGACCGTTCTGATTGCCGGGGTGCTGTTTTATTGGGCTGCGCTGGTATTCACAAAGGACGGGGTAACGAACTACTTTTATGTGTGGCTGTGCTGCGGCATCCCCTTTGGCATACGCCGTATGTTCGTATGGCTTATCCCACGCGGCTTTGACCTTTCCGGCACGGTGGGCGTCGTTGCGCTCAACTTCATTGTGGGCGGCTTGATCGGCGGCGTCATTCTGATATGGCGGCTTGCGGTCGCGGCATGGTATATCCCTCTGACGATATATCGGCTTCTAAACGTCGGCAGGGTCGGCGTAGCAGAAATCGGCGAGGAATAAGCAAAAAAAGAGAACGGGGCGCGGCAGCCGATGATGGCCACCGCGCCCCGTCTGTTCGTGGGTGCTGCTTTAAGTGTCTGTTACGCAGTAGAACACTGTTTTTGCGGGTTTAGGTATAATTCCCCTGTCATGCTCAAATCGCGTCTGAAAAGTGGCATGGCATAAGGGCTTTTTCGCGCCTACTGCGTAACGCGGGCGCGTCGTTTCCGCATCCGCTCGGCGGCTTGCCTGCGGGTGATCCGCTTGCGGCAGTCCGGGCAGTATTTGACGCTGTTTGAGGTGGACGCAAACGCCGCGCCGCACTCGGCGCACCGCCGCCTGTCCTCGGCTTGGTAAATCTCCGCGTAAAGCAGCTTGTCGGCGGGAAGTACGGCGTTTTGAAACCATCTGCAAAGAAGCGAATAGGAAATGAGCTGCGGACAAACGCACTCGTCCCCATCGTCCAGCAAAATGCAGTTCCCGCCCATACAGTTGCAGCAGGTTTTCTTGATAAGGGCGTTTGCTTTGCGGCTCTGCTGCGGCGTCAGCCGTTTCAGCCCGCTCATACTTCGTCGGCGGCAGATACGGCGAGAGCGGCAAAGTCGGCGTCGCTCATGGCGCGGAGCTTTGCAAGGGTACGCAAGGCAAGCTCGCGCATTTCGCCGTCCATATAGGGCAGCGCACCCGACATTTCCCCGATAAGCTCCCTGCGCGTATCGGCGATGTAGATGCTGATAAGATTTGTTTCCTCAACGGTAAATCGGTTCATGCTCATACCTCCATTTCGTGATGTTTTGTTTTCGCCGCCCGCTTCGGAGCGGCTTTCTTCTTGTCGGCGGCAAGCTGCGCCCGGATAGAGGGGCGGGGCTTGCGAATATCCCGGTCGCGGTTTTCGTTCTTGTCGATCAGCGCATAGATGCCGTGCCTGCCCTCGATTTTGGAAAAGGTCAGCGTCTTATAAGGCAGCATGGAGAAAAGGCGGTCGGTGTCCCTGCTCGACGCAATCATCATAAACGCCGGGGCAAGCTCTGTCATGTAGTGGGTTTTGTTCGGGCTGTTGGGGCTGTACTGACGTTTCATGTCGGCAACAATGCGCCGCGCTTCGGCTTCAATCAGCCCGTCGCGCAGGGCGGCGATATGCGCCTTGAAGTCCCCCGGCGAAAGCTGCTCACGGCTGCGCCGTTCCTCTTGCAGAAGATCGCGCAAGGCTTCGAGGGCGTTTGGCTGTACCTCAAAGCGGAGAAACGCACCGTACTGCGGATCGGGTGAACCGCCAAGGTATCTATTTGTCGGCTGGCTGCGCTCGCCGCGCTCATAGAAAAGCGTTACGGTGTCTGCGGGAAGCGCCTGCTCCCGAACGTGCCGGAAATGGGCGGCATAGTCCAGCTCATAGAGGTTTCCCCGGATTTTGCCGCGCTCCCTGCCCGTCAGCTCCACGGCATAGGCAAATCTGCGGGGTGCAGGCTCGGCGCGAATGAAGAAAAGGCGGCGGCAAAGCCGTCACCAATGGATAAGAGCTTGTCAGAAAGGTCAGCCCCCGGCGCAAGCCGCGCCGCCTGTCCCACTTTATCAAAGAGAAAGGCAAAGAGCAGATAAGGCAGATTGGGAAGTATCAGCTTTTTCAGATTTATGCTTTTCATCGTTCAATGCCCCCTCTTGTCTGATTTTTCACCTTTTGGCGGTCAGCGTTAAGCTGCTTTGCGGCTTCCTTAAACGCCGATAGAGCTTTTCGGATTGAGGGTTTTTGTTCCTGCGTCAGCTTCCTTGCGGAAAACTCCTGAAAAGCTGCGGTCAGAACATCAGCGTCCCGCCCCTTGAAAAACACAAGGTAACGGGGCGGGCTTTCCGTCGCGTCCTTTTTCAGCGCAAAGTCAACACCGTATTTCTTTGCCGTACTCTCAAAGGCTTTGATATTGCTGTCAGTGATTTCGATGCTGCTTACGCCTGCGTTCTGCTTCATAAGCTGTTTTAGGGTCTGCTTGCCGTGGTGCTGCACCGGCTTATCCAACTGCTTTTTGATTTGTGAAAGCATGAAGCGAATGGATTTTTGCAGCATTTCGGCGGTGAGCTTGGTCGTCCTTATGGATAAGGCAATGACTTTTTCGTTGATTTCATCTTGCATTTACCGTCCTCCTTTCGCGGTGATATGTGCTGCGCCGCTTTTGGGCGCAAAAAATGGGCGTCCGCTGCCTGCGCCGCCCTGCTTAAATCCGTACCAGTAAGCCGTTCAAGTCCTCGGCGCGGACACCCGCAAGATACCAGTTGTCGCCGTACTCCATGCGGGTCGGCTTCCACTTGCCGCCTGTGAATACCTCCAAGCACTCGCCGCAATGCAGCCCGCCGTAGTAATCGGCAAGGTCAAAGCGGATGTCGTAACGGTCAGCGGTTTCGTCAAAAAACAATGCGCCCTGCTTCATAGTCTTGTCCTCCTTTGGTTTTACAGGCTTTCGCCCTCGTTACAGGTGTAATCGGGTATGCCGCCTTTCGGCTTCGCCCATGCGCCGCCTGCCATGTCGTGGGCGACAAGGGCGGTATAGTAGCTGTCGATGGTGGACGGGGCGTTGAACAGCACCGCCCGTAGATACTGCTTGATATTGCGGATCTTCGAGGTGTTCTCCCGCATACAGTCAAGGACAAATTCAATATGGCTGCTCGTCAGCTTCAAAAACTTGCTTTTGACAAGCTCTGCCGGATAGTCGTCCCCGGCGATGCGGAGCGTCTTTCTCGCTGTGCATACCGTTTCCAGTATGAGGTCAACGATTTCGTCCAGTCGGTCTTTATCCATGTGCGGATCCTGTGTGAGAATGTCATACTCGATATTATCCTTGATGATGTCCCGGTAAATCTCTACTGCGCTCTGCGTTTTCGCTTCCGTTCCTTTCCGTTCCTGCTCTGCCGCGTCCTCTGTGAAAGGTGAGGGGTAAGGGGAAAGGATAGGAATGGAATGGGTATTTGATATATCCGTATTTGATTTCTCTTTTTTTGATAAATCAGTTCTTGATATATCTTTATTTAATTGCGTTGGATTTTCCGACGTCGGATTATCCGTCATCGGATTTTCCAACATCGGGTTATCCGTTGTTGGATTTTCCAATATCGGGTTTTCCAACTGCGGCTGCTCGTAGATGGTGTACTCGATTGCCGCCATTTTCCCTTTTTCGTCGCGCCCCTGCCGCCGGGTGATATATCCGGCTTTTTCAAGCTCCCATACGGCGGTACGGATCGCGTCGATGCTCTCACGGTTGATATGGGACAGCCCCGCAAGGGTGTAATCCCACGTTTCCGGCAAGGACAGCATTTGCGACAACAAGCCTTTTGCTTTTAGCGTCAGCTCCTTGTTGCGTAGATGGTGGTTGCTCATTACGGTATAGCCACGGTTTCGTTCCACACGGAAAACTGCCATTGTTCATCACTCCTTTGCTGTGGTTTTGTTACGTAGTAGAAGCGCGTTTTTAAGGGAAAAGGTATAAACACCTTGCCTTGCCAAAACCGCGCCCCAAAAGCCGCTTGCTGCAAGGCTTTTTCCTGCTCTACTGCGTAACATGGGGCATGAAAAAAGCGGCGTTTCTGTTCTCCCTGTGTGGGATTGAGAAACGCCGCCTGTGCGGTACGCGGTACGCTTATGTTTTGGAAATAGCTTGTCCTATCGGTTTTTGATGATATGTTGTTCTTACGCAGTCGTACCATCGGCGGCCAGGTCCTCTGTCAGGTCGGCGATCAGGTCGCCCTTGACGGCCATGGACGCCGCGTTCCACGGGGAGCCGGAGGCGGCGGTGGGATACACACCGGCGGTGTGATCCACGAAATACGCCTCGTATCCCGCCTTCTTGACCTCCTCCGGCGTCATGTTCCGGGTCAGCTGGTGGACGATGGCGCCGATGATCTCCAGGTGTCCCAGCTCCTCCGTGCCCAGAGAAGCATCGGAAATGTTCCAATGTATCAAATACGAGGACAAGCGTGAGGTATTTGGCTTAAAAATACATAGCTTTTCGACGCTCGACAGAATTAAAAAGTACGACGGCTCTGGCAACGAGGAAAATGCCGAAAAGCCTTATTCTATCGAGGTTGGAGAGATAGAACGGACTATAAATCTATACGCTATCGCTTCAACAAAATTTCAAGTTGCTGTCTAATTCAATATCAGCCCCGTATGCTTCAATTGTGGACAAGCCATCCACCTTATCAATAGCGAACTACCCACTTGGAAACAAACAAGTGGGTAGTTCGCTATTGACTTTCTATATGAAAATAGTATATAATAATATAGTAAAGTACCCGACCGATTAACGAATTTGAGGCAATTAAGTAGAGGTGTGCGAATGCTGCGTGAAAATGATATTAAAGTGGTGAAAAAGATTTTTGAGCAACATCATTATGTGATGTCTACTGCCGAAATTCTTAAAGCCAAGCTATATTATGCCGACATTAAACAACTTTTGGACGAAGGCTATATTGAAAGAATAAGACGTGGTTATTATCATTGGATTGAAAGCTGTGAAACCAGAGAAATAGTTATCATCAACACATTGTTTCCAGATGCTGTTCTTTGCATGGAAACAGCGCTGTTTTATTACAAGTACAGTGATAGAAACCCTGCCGAATGGTGTTTTGCAATAGATAGGAATATTTCAAAATTGCGAACTAACATAGAGTACCCGTTTATTAAAGTATATCGCATTGAGCCAGAGTTGGTTACGCTTGGCGAAACAACCGGCAAAATCGATTTTACAAAAGTCCGAATTTATGACCGTGACAGGACGATATGTGATGTTCTAAAAAATATGAGTAAAATGGATAAGGAAATTTTCAATAAAGCAATACAGGGATATGTTAATGACCCGAAAAAAAATATCCCCAATCTTATGATGTATGCCAAGAAGCTGCGTGTGCAGAAAAAGGTAAAAGAACTGATAGGAGTGTGGTTGTAATGGCAGACAAAGCAGCTTCCGTTTTGGCAAAGCTCAGAAATAAGGCAAAGGCTTCGGGTATCAGTTATCAACAATGCTTGCAGCTTTTTGTTCAAGAAGAATTTCTGAGAAAATTATCTAAATCGGGGTATGGAGATACGCTGATACTCAAAGGCGGACTGTTCATTTATACCCTAACCAATTTCGAAAGCAGAGCTACTATTGATGTCGATTTTCTGCTCCGTGGATACCCTAATTCTATAAAAGATATAAAAGATTTGATTGGTAAAATTATTGACACGCCAACAGGCAACGATTATATAGAAATGCAGGCAAAAGGATTTGAGGAAATTTCCCCACAAAGGAAATACCACGGTATCAGTACACAAATTATTGCTCAAATAAAGAATGTGCGTGTGCCATTCAACATTGACATTGGTGTGGGTGATATTATATTCCCCCGTGCTGAAGAACGCAAAATCAGTACGCAACTTCCAGATTTTGAGGCACCGATAATCAAAACTTATTCACTTGAAAGCACTATTGCCGAGAAGTTTGATGCTATATTGCAGCGCTTTGAGCTGACAGGAAGAATGAAAGATTTTTACGATATTTATTATCTTTCAAGGACATTCAATTTTGACGGAGAAAGATTACAATCCGCTATCTTTAACACCCTGCAGCGGCGTGGCACTCCCTACGATAGAGATAGCTTTAAGCGGGTTGTTTCACTTGCCGATGACGAGGATATGCAAAAGCGTTGGAAGTACTTTTTGAAAACAATAAAAGACGATACACTTGAGTTTCCGTTTGTCATCGCTGAAATCCAGACTTTCCTTGAACCTGTGTTTGATGCGATAGTCAATGAGGTGGAATGGCAAAAACAGTGGAAAGTTGATTTGAACTGGATTAAGAATGAAAGGAGTTCCGATTTATGAGTAAAGTGCTTACAACCGAACAGCGTGAGCAAGCAGGTTCAGACTCCTATAACAGATTCGAATATCAAGTCCATTGGATAGTATGTCATATTATAGGAAGACTACAAGAGGATGCGGAGTGTATAGTTTTTTGTGAATTCCATGATGATATGGCTGAGTTTTCTCCCAGTAATCAGCAGTACCAATTTTTCCAGATAAAAACAAAAGAAGACTCTTCTGACTGGACTATTGCGGAAATGTCTAAAAAGGAGAAGAAAAAAACAGGTGGATACAAAAAGTCATTTTTAGGTTTTATTTTCTATAACTATTTGGTTTTTGGTTCCGAATGCTCGCACTGTCACTTTGTATCAAACAATGACTTCGATAATGATGTTTTATTATGGCAGACGTATGTTGAAGACGGGAAAAGCCTTCAAACAGAGAATATAGAACTATATGAAAAAATCAAAGACCGCATCAAAGAAGAATTCTCTGATGATATGCCGAGCAATTTTGATTCAGTCTTTGAAGAATTCATCCAGAACACATTTGTTCATAAATCAGAATTACAACTAACAACTTATGAATCTCAAGCTATGGGCAAGTTTTTTAATCACTTGGCAGATAAAAATATTCCGTCAAATACTGCAAATCTTATTTTTCAGCAGTTGTTAAATGACGTAAGAAAAAAGAGCAAAGAAAGAATTAGAGTACCCATTAGTATGAGAAGATTAGTTGAGAAAAAAGGTGTAGATGTAGCTCAAGTAGGCAAGAAAATTGATGATAATATAAAAAGCGGCGGAAATTATGATGCATTTCGCAATTACTTGGTTACGCAATCGCTGTCGGACAAAGATGTTAATCGTATAATAGCAGCAAAAACACTTCATGATGCGAGATGGCTCGATATTAATGATGTAAAATATCAAGAAATTGTTGTGGCATTGAGAAAAGTGGTTTCTACATATTGCAAATCAAGTGAGACGAACGGAGTATGCGATGAATTAAATAATTTATGCATTCAAGAATTACGAAATCGCAGTCTCATATCAGAATCTCTTGATAAATCGTTAGTTGAGGTGTTGTATTATGAGCACAAGTTCAGTCGATAAGGTTAAACAAGAACAACAGTACAAAATTTTAATTAGAAATTTACGAAAGCAGCAGGAGGAAAAAGGAAATGAAAAGACTAACGATAAAAAAACTGATAGTAATCAGTCAAAGTGAGTCTCGGTCGTTAGAGGTTCCTTTTGAAAATGGACTTAATATTATTCTCGGTGGAAATAAAACGGGAAAATCCTCGATTATTAAAAGTATATTTACCACATTGGGATGCGAGTGCAAAAGGATTGAATCTGATTGGAAAAAGTTAATTTCCACTTATTTGTTGTTCTTTGAATATGGTAAAAACTCTTATTGTATTGTTCGTCAAGGCAAGAAATTTCAGATTTTTAAGAGTAACAGAGATGACTATTCTTGCATTATTGAAACAGACGCTTTTCACGAATATAGCAACTGCCTAATGGATATTTTAGGTATTAGGATGCCGTGCATTTCAAAAGATGGCAAGCAATTCAATGTGACACCACCATTACTATTTAGATTCCAGTATATCGACCAAGATGAAGGTTGGGGAAAAATAGCCGATTCCTTCAGCAATGTTGCATATATTAAAGATTGGAAAGCGCATACAAATAAGTATGTGTGCGGGTATCTTGACGATACATATTACGAACTTCAAGCACAAAAAGCAGAACACATACTCGAAAGGGACGACAAGAAAAAAGAATTTAATTACAATCAAAATTTTGTCTCCCGTATTACATCTACGCTAACACAAATTGAGAATATTGAATCCATTGATGATGTCACAACTGATATTGAATCCTTACTTTCTAAGGCGGAAGAAATGAGAAAGCTGCAATTCTCTTATAGCGCAGAGATGTCAGTTTTAGAAAATGAGATATATGTCAATCAGCACAAATTGCATATGGTAGAGCATAATCTCGTAGAAACCAAAAAGGACATTGAGTTTGCAATGACTCAAAAAGATGAGTTGGTCTGCCCAATTTGTGGTGCTGTTTATTCAAACGGATTAGATGAGCAATTAAATATAACTTCAGACTATGCTCATTCTGAGAAACTTATGGATGAATTGAAAAATAGTATATCTATTGCTACAGAAAAGTTGGAAGGCCTCAGAAAAAGTTATAGCGAAATTTCGTTAGAGATTCAATCCGTCGAGCAAAAAATTCGTAATTCTCAAGAACTTCTATCATATTCGTCTTTTTATAAGAACAAGGGACAGTATGAAATATATGAATCTTGCAAGGCTCAATTGGAAGTTCTACAACGAGACATTGATTCGTATGTTGCGAAGATAGCAATAATCGATGATAAAATAAATGAAAAGAAATCCAAAGAGCGTTCAAAAGAAATACGAGGAGACATAGAAGGATATTGTCGCACTTTTGCAGATGCGATAAATCTTCCTAAAACATTCATTAAACTCAGGGATTTTGTGCAAATAATAGACCGTACAGGTAGTGAAACGCCTCGATTGGTTTATATGTATCAATCAGCACTGTATCTATATAATTTATATAGAGCAAAGAGTCCTTTCAATTTCTATGTGGTTGACACTCCAAACCAACAAGGACAGGATGCCGAAAATTTAGGAAGCATATTTAAGTCCTTGGAGCTGTTTTTGTCAGACGATGGACAGGTCATAGTCGGAACTGAGCGAGAGACCGGAATGGAACAAAAAGCAAATAATGTAATTAGATTAACAGATAAGCGTAGATGTTTGAATGATGCTAACTATGCGGAACACCTTGAATTGCTTGAAAAATTACAAAAATGCGCAATTCATTGGATTTCGGATAATCACAAGAAACTCAAGCAAGGGTCTAACGAATGACATCATTTTTGAAAATTTCGACCCAGAGAAGCATCGGAAATGTTCCACAGCGCAAATTCCGCTCAAAATTCTGCGTTTCGTGGGCTTTGGGTACATAGCTTAAAGACCTCGGATAAGGTATTGAAGTACGGCGAAAATAACAAAGTGGACTTCTCCGAGCATCCTACGGTAGTTAAGCGTGGCAGCGTTAGAACAATCAATATTTACGCTGCTGTTCCCGATGTAGCGTAGGACAAGCCTATCGCACATTGGAACTTAACACCGACCTACGGTACAATATAAACGCAAGGAGGTCGAGCGTATGAAAGACAAAACCACTCATCTATATGTAGACAGTCACGAAAGAACGCTGATATTACATAGCCTTGTGGAGCTGAAAAACGCTCTCATACGGCAAGGCAGATATACGGACTGCATTGACGAACTCATTTTCAAGGCAGCCAATGCGCCCGTCAAGAAAATGAAAATCGAATATGTCTAAGTCAATTCAAGAGTGAGCCGCTTATTCTTTTCCATAAGAGTAAGCGGCTTTTTTGCGTTCTCTGTACGATTTACATAGCCGCCTTGACAAAGCGGCTAAATCTATGCGAAAGGAGGACGCAGCTATGTCAAATTGCAAAGTGATTGCTCTGGCCAACCAGAAAGGCGGTGTTGGCAAGACCACAACAGCGGTCAATCTGGGTGTGGGTCTGGCGAAGCAAGGAAAAAGAGTGTTATTGATTGACGCCGATGCACAGGCAAATCTCACAATGGCTCTGGGTTACAACCGACCAGATGATTTACCCATTACGCTCTCCACAATCATGCAGAACATCATAGACGATAAATCTTTTGATGTTTCGCAAGGGATTTTATCCCACAGCGAAGGCGTTGTAAATTCCGCCCTCGCAGCCGCACTTGCACGGAGATTTAGTCACGGTATCACGGATTTTCAGCCACACCGTCACGGAGCAGAGCCACAGCGGCCAGAGGGGCTGTTACGCCCCCCTGGCCGGTAGGTCAGGCGTTGTCCCAGCGAACTATAATCTTTCGGGACTGCTCGTAAATGTCTTGCTCCGTCCAGTAGTGGGGGTCATCAGGCTCTTCGGAGAACCGTCTCAGGATTTCCTGTTTGGCTTTCTCCGTGTTCCGTTTGTTGCGGAACCAGCAAGCGTATGTCGTGTCCAGCATTTGGCGGGTAATCGTCATATCAGGCACCAGCCTCTCTGCTTCTCAGACCATGACGTTCCCGCATGGAGACCTTTCCATCAATCAGGATCTCATAGGAATTGTGGAGAATCCGGTCCAGGATCGCCTCAGCAATGGCGCTGCGCTCATCCGAATTTGGATGGAGCCGTTCATACCAGTCCCCCGGCTCGTACTGGGTGCAGAAGATTATGGCGCCTTTATTGCATCTAGCCTCAATTACTTCCAGCAGACTGTAAGATTCCTGGGGCGTCAGACACCGGATGAGCCATTCGTCCAGAATCAGCAGATCATATTTCTGGTACGTTTTAATGGTTTTCTTCAACTCACCAGCGGCCTGCGCCAACGACAGTTCCTCTAACAGTTCTGGCAGACGGATATATCGAACCGACTTCAGCTTCCGGCAGGCGGCGTTTCCCAATGCACAGGCAAGAAAGGTCTTTCCGCTGCCGGAGGCGCCTTTAAAAATAATGTGGTGGTTCTCCTCAATGAATTTGCAGGAGGCAAAACGGAGGATTTGAGCCTTGTCCAGATGCCTATCCTCGTGGTATTCAATATCCTCAATCACAGCGCCGGGAGCTGCAAACCGTGCTTCCCGGATGCAGCGGAGCAGCTTGTTATTCTGCCGGCAGTTCCATTCCGCATCTACCAAAAGGGACAGTCGTTCTTCAAAACCCATCTGGCTGTAGGCGGCAGAATCCTGCATCTGGCGTTCCAGCTCTGCGGCCATGGCGCTGAAGCGCATGGCTTTCAGGGATTCAATCGTAGAATTGTTCCTCACCTGGAGCCGCCTCCCTTCCGGAAGTAGTCAGCTCCACGGGTAATGCCATGCTGCACGGATGACTTCTGCGCTTCAGGTTCCTTCTGCGCCCGGTCCTGCCCATTCTTGAGAATGGTGCTCAGGGTGCGGATAGAGGGTGCGGATGAAAAGGAGAGCAGCCGTTGGCAGGCGTTTTCCAACCGAACTGACCCATAACGGTCAGAGAGCTTTGTCAGGCTGGCACAGTATTTGTATCCCTGCTCCGCTTCCTTTCCGCTGGTCAGGAAATATTTCACCACAGCGGCAGTACTGGCACCTACGGTATTGGCCCAGTCGGTGAATTCCTTTTTGTTATAGCTCAGATACATCCGGTGTTCCACGGGCATAAATCGGAGTTCCTTATGCCGAAAAAGCTGGTGTTTCACCCCGATAATCTCTACTATGAAACGCTGAAAGCAACAATCCAAAATCACGAAAAGGAGGCGTTGAAGAACAATGCTTAAAACACTTAAAAACCTGTTCAAGCAGGATAAGGAAAAGTTTGTAGTGCCGAAATCGGTGCAAAGCGTTATCCCGATTAAAACTATCTGGGAGGACGGTATCTTCCTTGTCGGCAAGAACAAGTACGCTAAGACATTCAAATTTGAGGACATCAATTACGCCGTAGCAAGCCGTGAGGATAAGGAAGCAATGTTCCTTGAATACTCGGAGCTGCTTAATTCGCTTGACAGCGGAGCTACCACGAAAATCACTATCAATAACCGCCGCTTGAACAAAGCGGACTTTGAACAGACGATACTCATTCCTATGGCTGATGACGGTCTGGATAAGTACCGCAAGGAATATAACAAAATGCTCCTTGAAAAAGCAACGGGAGCAAACTCCATTGTGCAGGACAAGTATGTGACGGTATCCGTCTGCAAGAAAAATATCGAGGAAGCCCGAAATTACTTTGCCCGTGTGGGCGCTGACCTTATTGCCCACTTTTCCCGTCTGGGGTCACGCTGCGTAGAGCTTGAAGCTGAGGAAAAGCTCCGCATTTTTCACGACTTTTACCGCACAGGTGAAGAAACAGCGTTCCGTTTCGATATTTCCCAGACGATGCGAAAGGGTCACGACTTCAAGGACTTTATCTGTCCAGACACCTTTGAGTTTGAAAAGGACTGTTTCAGAATGGGCGACAGATACGGGCGTGTGATTTTCCTCAGAGAATACGCCGCCTATATTAAGGACAGTATGGTAGCGGAGCTTTGTGAGCTGAACAGAAATATGATGCTCTCCGTTGACATTATCCCCGTTCCCACAGATGAAGCCGTGCGAGAGGTGGAGAACCGTTTGCTCGGTGTGGAAACCAACATCACGAATTGGCAGCGAAAGCAAAACCAGAACAACAACTTTTCTGCCGTTGTACCGTATGACTTGGAGCAGCAGCGAAAAGAAAGCAAGGAGTTCCTTGATGACCTTACGACCCGTGACCAGAGAATGATGTTCGCCGTGCTGACTATGGTGCATACGGCTGACAGCAAGGAGCAGCTTGACAGCGACACAGAAGCATTGCTTACGACTGCCAGAAAGCACCTGTGTCAGTTTGCCGTGCTGAAATATCAGCAGATGGACGGCTTAAATACGGTGCTGCCTTTCGGTGTGCGAAAGATTGACGCCCTGCGCACCCTTACAACGGAAAGTCTTGCGGTGTTTATTCCGTTTCGGGTGCAGGAAATCTATCACGAGAACGGCGTTTATTACGGGCAGAATGTAATCAGCAAGAATATGATTATCGCCAACCGCCGCCACCTGCTCAACGGTAATTCCTTTATCCTCGGCGTATCGGGTGCAGGCAAATCCTTTACGGCAAAGGAAGAAATGACGAACATCATTCTGACCGACCCCAACGCCGATATTATCATCATTGACCCAGAGCGAGAGTATTCGCCGCTTGTTAAGGCAATGCAGGGCGAGGTCATTCACATCTCAGCAACGAGCGAAAACCATATCAACGCTATGGATATGAACTCCGATTACGGTGACGGCGCAAACCCCGTTATCTTGAAATCGGAGTTTATTTTGTCCCTTTGCGAACAGCTCATCGGCGGCAGCAGTCTTGGCGCAAAGCAGAAATCCATCATTGACCGCTGTACCGCTTCGGTGTATCGGTATTATCAGCAAGGCAACTATATGGGAACGCCGCCGACCTTGCAGGACTTCCGTGAGGAGCTGCTAAAGCAGGACGAGCCAGAAGCGCAAGAAATCGCCCTTGCCATTGAGCTTTTCACGGACGGCTCTTTGAACACCTTTGCAAAGCATACGAATGTGGATACCCACAGCCGTCTTATTTGCTATGACATTCTTGACCTCGGCAAGCAGTTACAACCTATCGGTATGCTTGTTGTTCTTGACAGCATCTTGAACCGTATTACCCAGAACAGAGCCAAAGGCAGAAACACTTTCATTTTCATTGATGAGATTTATCTGCTCTTTCAGCACGAATACTCCGCAAACTTCCTCTTTACGCTCTGGAAAAGAGTAAGAAAATACGGTGCGTACTGCACGGGTATCACGCAGAATGTGGACGACCTCTTGCAGAGCCACACGGCAAGAACAATGCTTGCCAACAGCGAGTTTATCATTATGCTCAACCAAGCATCCACAGACCGTATCGAGCTTGCCAAGCTCCTTAATATCTCTGACCTTCAGCTCAGTTATATCACGAATGTCGGCGCAGGACAGGGACTTCTCAAGGTTGGAAGCTCTCTTGTGCCGTTTGTCAACAAATTCCCACGCAATACCGAGCTTTACAAGCTGATGACGACCAAGTTCGGAGAGGTATAAAATGCAGAAATTGCGGTGTTCGTGTCGTATCGTGAGAGGTTAACAAAAATAATCGTGCTGATTAGTGTGAAAATTCAAGAAAATTTCATTGATTTTTACACGAATATCTGCTATACTATGGTCAGTACCTTTAAGGAGGACTGCTTATGTATAGAAAGATTATGGGCTTCTTGGAAGCGTGGAAAGAAAACGAACACCGCAAGCCCCTTATTTTACAGGGCGCAAGACAGGTCGGAAAGACCTATTCCATTCTGGAGTTTGGACGCACCCACTACGAAAATGTGGCATACTTCAACTTTGAAACCAATCCAAAGCTGAACGAAACCTTTGAGGAAAACATCAGCCCCGATTATCTGATACCGATTTTGTCCCATATCGCAGGACAGACTATCGTAAAGGAAAAAACGCTGATAGTCTTTGATGAGGTGCAGCTTTGCGAAAGGGCTTTGACCTCGCTCAAATACTTTTGCGAGAACGCTCCAGATTACCACATCATTGTCGCAGGCAGCTTGCTCGGCGTTGCGGTCAACAGAGCAAAATTCTCTTTCCCCGTAGGAAAGGTCGATATGAAAACGCTTTATCCTATGGATATGGAGGAATTTATGTTGGCGCTCGGTGAAGACGATTTGGTAGAGCAGATTAAAAAGTGCTTCCAAACCGATACGCCGCTGCCGTCTGCCTTGCACGACGCCGCAATGCAGCTTTACCGTCAGTATCTTGTGGTCGGCGGTATGCCAGAGTGCGTAATGCAGTTTGCTGAAACAAAGGACTATATCCTTGTCCGCCATACACAGGATACGATACTTGCAAGCTATCTCAACGATATGAGCAAGTATAACAACTTGAATGAAATCAAGAAAACCAGACTTGCCTACGACAATATAACCGTTCAGCTTTCCAAGAAGAATACCCGTTTCCAATATAAGCTGATTAAGAAAGGCGGACGGGCTTCCGAATTTGAAAATGCGATTGAATGGCTTTGCTTATCTGGTATCGTGTCACAGGTTTACAAGGTGGAGCAAATCAAAAAGCCCCTCGAAAACTACCGTGATATTGATGCGTTCAAGATTTATGTGTCCGACTTAGGATTGCTTTGCGCCAAGAAAGACTTAGCCGCCAATGACATCCTTTATATGGTCGAGGAAATCAACGATTTCAAGGGCGGTATGGCGGAGAACTATGTCAATGTGCAGCTTACCATTAACGGCTACCACACCTACTATTGGGAGTCGGAGCGTGGAGCTGAAATTGATTTTATCATTCAGCGTGACGGTCAGCTCATTCCCATTGAGGTCAAGTCTGCCGACAACACCAGAGCCAAGAGCTTGAAGGTCTATATGGACACCTACAAGCCAGCTTATGCTATCAAGCTCTCTGCCAAAAACTTCGGCTTTGAGGACAATAAAAAAATCGTTCCTCTCTATGCCGCATTTTGTATCTGAAATCAATATGGCAATGATAACGCTCACAGAAAATGTGGGCGTTATTTTTTGCCCCTAAAACAGAGTAAGAAAGGATAACGCTTATGAAGAAATACACGAAAATCATCTGTTTGATTGCCGCCGTGTGCCTGTTAGGTACGGCGGCTTTTTGCGGCTTCCGTATTTACAGCCACTATGCGCACGAAAGTGAGCAGGAAGAAGTCTTTGAGAAAATTGCCGAGGTTGTAGAACAGGCGCAGACAGGCGAAAGTGAAACGACCGATGTTCTGCTCACGGAGGAGGAAACCGTGCTTGCAGAATACGGCGAGTTGTATCTGCAAAATACGGATATGGTCGGCTGGCTTTCGATTGCCGGCACGAATATCAACTATCCCGTAATGCAGACCCCGAACAACCCAAATTATTATCTGAAGCACAACTTTGAAAAGGAGTACAGCGATTTAGGTACGCCGTATGTGCAGGAGAATTGCGACCTATTGACGAGTGATAACCTTGTTATTTACGGTCATCACATCAAGGGACAAAAGATGTTCGGCGCATTGGAGAATTACAAGAGCAAGGATTTTTATGAGGAACACAAGACCTTTCGTTTTGATACCCTCACAAAGCGGGGCGAGTATGAAATCATTGCCGTGTTCAAAACGGTTGCGTTCTGCGGGCGGAACTCTTATTGACTTCTTTATTGGGGAATATGTACTCGTCAACCGAAATGTTGAACATCGTCACAAGCTGAATAAACAACTCCAGACTCGGCTTTTGCCCCTCATTTTCAATCGCCTGTAAATGCCTTGGGTCATAGTCAACGATACGGGCAAGCTGTTCTCTCGTCATACCCTGTGCTGTTCTGGCTTTTTTGATAGCCAGACCGATTGGCGTAAAATCGAAGTCAAAATCATTATTTCTTTCGTCCATAAGCTCACCACCTTGTGCCTGTAAAATCGTACTATATATATTTTACAGAAACGAGGCTTCTTATGAAACGGTCTGAAATCTCTTAACATAAGAGATTAAATAGCCTGTTTCAAGAGATAAAACGGCTATAATTCTTGTTGAGCTTCTTTTTCAAATCCTCTTGACAAATCCGAATGACAATAGTATAATACATTTTGACAACGATGTTTGTCAAATGGACAAAGAAGATTGTCGGACGGAGGTGCTGTATGACACTGCGAAATCGTTTGAAGGAACGCAGAGCTGCACTGAATGTTAATCAGCAGGAAATGGGACGCTTATGCGGCGTATCACGGCAAACAATCAGCCTGATTGAACGGGGCGATTATTCGCCGTCGGTTACCCTTGCTCTGACGATTGCAAAGGTATGCGGCGTTACGGTAGAAGAAGTCTTCTATTTACAGGAGGAAACTGAAAATGAAAAATGACGAAATCAAGCAAGCAAATCGAAAAGCTCTGCCTAAATTTTTGCTTTTTGCGGTCGTATGTACGATTGTCGGCGGTGTAATCGGCTATTATTCTGGTTATGGTGCAGCAAAAGGCGGGATAGATAAATTGGCTGGCATTATGAAAGAAGCGGGAGCGTTTTTCGGAATGCACCTTGCTCCGTGGTTGATGCTGACGCTGGCGGTCATAGTGCCTGTGGTCTGCATCCCGATTTATCGGAGGACGAAGAAACTGGTTGCTGCGTGGGATGGTGAGGATGAGGACATCTCAGACACGATTGACAGAAAGCTGTCTGCCGTGATATGGCTCACAAGCGCATCTCTTATTCTCTCCTATTTTCTAATTGCTGCATCCTATTCTGGAGGCTTTGCAGCATTTGACAGCAAGGACAGCACAATCATCTTTTTCATCGGCGTTGTTGCTTTTTTCGGCATAATGGCTGAGGCAACGATTATTCAGCAAAAGTGCGTGGACACTGCCAAGCGGACAAATCCCGAAAAGAAAGCGTCCGTCTACGATATGAGATTTCAAAAGAAGTGGATGGAGGACTGCGATGAAGCCGAGAAAATTATGATTGGCAAATGTGCGTTCAAAGCATACTCCGCAACAAATATGGTCTGCACGGTTTTAGCCATTGTACTTGCGGTCTGTGCGCTTGTGTTCGACATTGGATTTTTGCCCTCGCTTACGGTTTGCCTTGTCTGGATCGTCAATCTGTCGGTGTACTGCAAGGAGGCAATGCGCTACTCCAAAGCTGGGAATAAAATTTCCTAAATATAATTGTGGAGGGATGCGCAAATGGACAGTCTTTACCTCATTTTGCTTGCCCTGTTCCTTCTTGTGATTATCCCACGGATAATGCAGCGAAGGAGATTGGCGGCAATTAAACATATCTTAAACCAGAAAATGCAGAACAAGGAGAATTGCGTTATGAAAGAATTGGCAAAACGGTTTATCGGAGAAGAGTGCATTATTTATACGATTACCTCAAATGACGGCAGCGTACAAGGATTGATAAAAGAAATTGATGACGGCGGTATGGTCGTAGAGAAGAAAACAGGCGAACTGGAGATTATCAATCTGGATTTCGTCACCCGTATTCGGCAGTATCCGAGAAAGAAGAACGGAAAGAAAAAGGACATCGTATTGGACTAAGCATCTTGCCATCGCTGCAATAATGATGAGCCTTAGAAAAGGCGGGAAAAACAAATGACGAAAGATAAGGTTTTGAAAATAATAAGCGGCTTATGCGTAGGGATTGGTGTAGGTGCTTGCTTTGGCGTGGCTATGCACAACATAGTTGTGGGGCTTCTGTTCGGCTTGAGCGTAGGAATATGTATTGCCGTGATTTTTGTTAGTGTCGGGAAGAAAAAATAGTTGCATTTCTTACTCCATACTACTTGTGGGTAACACATTCGCTGTTTGTGGGGAAGAATTTTTACGGAAAATGCGCTATACTTTTCTTCGGAGGTACATAAAAACGGATCAAATAAAGATAGGAAAATTTATCGCTGTCCTGCGGAAAGAGAAAGGTTTGACGCAGGAGCAGCTCGGAGAAAAGCTTGGCGTGACCAACAAAACCGTTTCCCGATGGGAGAACGGAAACTATATGCCCGATGTTGAAATGCTGTCGCTGCTTTCAAAGGAATTCGGTGTAAGCATTAATGAGCTTATAAGCGGCGAACGGCTTTTGGCGGAGGACTTCAAGAAAGCCGCCGACGATAATCTCGTTACGGCGCTGAACAACAGCACCTTTACGCTGAAAGAAAAGATAGCATTTTTCAAGAAGAAATGGCTGCACGAACATATTTCAACTATTGTCCTGTGCGTTGTGGCGTGGATAGGCATTTATAATATGGACAGCGCTGAAATTACGAGGCAGCGACTCTTATGCGCTTTTGGGTGCAATAGGCAGTATGCTTGCTATACTTTTCTATGTGGTACTGTATAACCGTATGATGGTATATGTGGAGAACCACGCATATCGGGCAACGCCAGATAAGGAAGCCGAAACGAAAAACTAACATAACAACAGTTTTAAAAGGAGAATGTTACTTATGTATATTTACAAAACAGAAATTTTAACGGTCAGCACGAAATGGTTTTCGGATAAAGCAAATGCAGAGGACATTTCGATGCTGGATAAGCTGATAAACGAGAGAGCTGCCGAAGGATGGGAGCTTGCAACATACGATTATATGGCAACATCCTCACAGATAAGAGGTGCATTTGTGGTTACCTTCCGAAAGGAAAAGGCATAACTACAAGATAGGAGGATATATTTATGAAGAAATTTAGGACAATCGTATCGCTGATTGCAATGGTACTTGCAGGCGTGGTCGGATTTTTTGTCGGCTCAGCGTTGGAAAATGCCTTCGGCGGTGCAATTCTCTTTTCACTGATTGTCGGGATTGCTTGTGTGGTTTACACGGTGGACAACCAG